>ERZ773008.60-NODE-60-length-75709-cov-7.140032_pt1 | contig 75709 bp, 90 predicted proteins | sample MGYA00580664_ERZ773008 | MGnify/ENA primary metagenome ERZ773008 (study PRJEB29015, sample SAMEA2738016) | human oral metagenome | biome: human oral; feature: human-associated habitat; material: dental | place: China | collected 2048 ...
TTACCAAAATTTCCACCGAAAGGTGATTGTTGAATTTAGGAATGTTAAAGAACTATTGTTAGTATACAGAAAAAATAATTTTTCGCAAATTTTTCTAATTTTTCAGATTTTTCAAAAAATCCAAAATCTGATCCCAATCCTCCAAACGAATTGCTTCAGCACGAACCTGTTCAGAATATCACAAATTTTTTAAATTCTCCAAAATTTTTTCATCAAAAATCCCTGCAGACTTAAGATTGAAGGCCAAAGTTTTTCGCGGATGTTTGAAAATCTTGTCCCAAAATTCAAGTTTTTGCAAATCAGTATCAATATCACGATTTTTTTTCGGGAAAAATTTAAGCACAATAGAATCCACTTTTGGTGCTGGATTAAAACTTTCACTCGGAACCAAGCAAATTTTTTCAATATTTTCGCATGCAAGCCACATCGCAAGCGAAAAATACGAATGTTGCGTTTTTTTACCTTTGGTGGCAAGAATTTTTTCGCCCACTTCTTTTTGCATCAGAATCACCATTTCTTCGGGTACAGCAAAATTTTGCGGATACAAAAAATGAAACAAAATCGGGCTCGTGATATAATACGGAATATTAGCAATGAGCGAATATTTTTCAAAATTTGGAGAAAATTTCAGAACATCAGCATGATGCAAAGTGATGCGATCTGAAAAATCCGCCCAATCCGTAATCATTTTTCCGCGAAGAATCGCAATCATATCAGAATCAAGTTCGACCAAATCAATTTTTTTGGGATTTTCTTGCAACAAAAAATCCGTCAAAGCTCCGTATCACGGCCCCACTTCGACGATATTTTTTTCAGTGATTTCCGTTGCGGAACTGATAGCTATGAGCGCATCAATATCCACGAGAAAATTTTGCCCGAGTGATTTTTTGGCACGAATTTTCATATTATTTTACGGCTTGACGAATATAATGAGTAATTTTGGAAGCGGAACGGAAAACAATTTTTTGATAATTGTGAAATTTTTCCAAAATCGCACGATAATTGCCCTGAATACCCTCCATATAATAACTTCGGTCGTTTTCAAAACTTTTATAAATTCCCTGCTGCATCAAACTATTGCCCAGATTCATCCACGCGTTTTTCTTTTTCTGTGCCACAAGCGTACAAATTTTCTGCGGATACGCGTCTGATGAAATTCCAAATTTTCGATTTTGTGAATTGGAATCCAAAAAATTGGAAATCCTAGAAAATTGACAAATCGTATCATAAAAATACGCGAGCGATTTTTGTGTCTCGTCGCCCTTTCCGAGGATGCACGAACCATACGCCTGCGTCCATGCAACCGGATCTTTATCACGATAACGCTGCAATTGCTGCATATATTGCTTTACCTTGATATCAGCCTCATTCATGAAAAAATTGGTCGCGATATAATATGCGAGGCGTTCGTTCGTGAGTTCCGCGCGATCCTCAAGCGCAAACTCGCCTGCTGGACACTGAAAATCCTCAATCGTATTGGAAGTGCGATTGGCACGAGCTTCCAGACACTGATCGATTTTGGAAACAATCTCGTCAGCCGTGGGTTTAATCTCAGAAAAATTTGGGCATTGCGGTGCAGCCGCAAAAATATTTTGCACACCAAAAAATGAGAAAAAAATCGCGATGAAAAAAATTTTTTTCATATTATTTTTTTCGGTTAAAAAGTCTCGCGAAAAATCCTTTCTTGACTGGTTTTTCAGCCGTTTTTTCTGGATTTTGGTTTTTTTCGTTGGCTTCATTTTTTTCGTTTGCATCGCGAAGTTTTTTTACGCCATAGAGCGACGCGACCACGCCACCCAAAACAGCGCCCGTAATGACCGCATCCATTTTTTTGATACCGCGCTTCACGACCGCATCATCTTCGGTTTTTTTAGATTTTTTGAAAAACATAACTAATTTTTAGTTGCATCTATTTTAATAGATTTTGAGATTAATGTCAATTTTGGAATCAAAATTGTAATCACATTATGTTCCACAGATGCAGAAATTTTGTCAAAAGCAAGATTTTCCGGCAAAATAATTGACCGAGAAAACGCTCCGTAAAAACATTCTTCCACAAGCATTCGGCGCGCCTCCATATAAATCGGATTTTCACGACGATTGCCAGAAATCGTCAAAATATTTCGCGAAAGGCCAATATCCACTTCCGAAGGATCAACGCCCGCAACTGGCGCTACAATGACGATAGCATCAGACAAATCAAGAATATCAACCGCGATTTGCCCAATATCCGTCTCATGATCGCGTTCCGCGTCCATTTCTACTTCGATGGCTTCGGCTTGGGAAGTCTCGATAGTGCGAACTTCCATTCGTTCGCCCGATTCATTTTCATTAGAAACTCAGAAAACTTTAAACATAATTTTTTGTTAGGATTTAGAAATTTTTGGATTTTGGGAAAGAATTTTTTTGAATTGCTCAAAAATTACCACTTCATCAAAAATATTTTTTTCCGGAAGATTGAAATCATGATTTTTTTCGATTTGAGAAAAAATTTCCGACAATTTTTCCAGATGATTTGGATGAATTTTTATTGCGTGCGGATAAAAATCAAACGCGCGAATATCGGACAAAATCATGAGCAAATCGTGCGAATTGGCAAGTTCAACATTCACTTTGGTCGTATTGTACGCTCCGACAAAAATCCACGATTTTGCCTTTTGGTAAAGCATTTCTTGCGAATGAATATCGAGAATTCCTGTGATGTGCACCCATTTTTCCAATTTTTCGCGACGCAAAATTTCGGTCAAAAATTTGAGTGATTTGGCGGAATTTCCGTGCAAAATCAAGTGCGTTTTTCCGTGCAAATCGTGGATAAATTTTCCAAATTCATGAAGCAAAATCTCAATATTGGATTCTGATCAAAAAGTCGCATCGTACAAGAAAAAATTTTCTGGCAAATTATTTTGTGCGAATAATTGCTTATTTGGTGGGATTTTTTCTATCTCAACAAACGGCAAAATATCGATTTTCTGTTCATGGATATTCCAGAGTTCGACGAGTTCATTACCCGCAAAAAAACTCGGCACGATAAAATGGGAAGAATTTTTGAGGAGGCGCTTGATCTCGAATTCGCGCTCTTTTCGTCGCAAAATATTGGCGTTTGTTTCGTTGTCGTAGAGCCAACGACCCATATCCATCACAAAAGTCAGCGTCGGAATACTCGAATCATACGGCGCGTATCGCGAAAAATTGATAGCACGAAAAATCTCATTTGTGTTCGTGGAGGCAATTTTTTTAGAAGAAGAAAACCAGCCGACTGGCTTCACACGGAGAAAATTTTCTCATTCAGGCGCCTCCTGCTGATCAAAAATCAAAAAAGTACAAGTATCGTGCGGATTATATTTTTTCCATTTTTTCGTCCAGTTTTGCGCGTAGCGGATGATTACCGCATCTTCGGGATGTCGACTTCTGATATCAACAATCAGGTGCATAGCATAAATTATTTTTCTCATTATGCGAAAAAATACCAAAAAGTCGAGCCGCGTCGAGATTTTTTTGAAAAATTGACTTGCATTTTTATGAAAATATGTTTTGATACAAAAAAATCACCAACTTGAAAAAGTGGTGATTTAGAATTTGACGACTACAATCAGTCTCAGCCCTCTGCTTGGAAATGCCAATATCAATTGCCATCCCAGCCCTCTGACTTGGAATCATGGATATCATTGCCGTCCCAGCCATCGTGACCAATAAAAATACAATTTTTCATACAATCTCCTTTCAGAATGAAAAATCAAATGCATGGCACATTGCCAGAAAAAAAGTATAAAATTTTTTTTCGAAAAGTCAAAGAAAAATCCCCACTGGGGAGATTTTTACAAAATTATGACAATTTTTTCTTAAGAATTTCAGTGAACATCTTTGGATTTCCCTGGCCTTTTGAGGCTTTCATACATTGTCCCACAAAAAATCCAAACAAATTTTCTTTTCCACCCTTGTATTCTTCGACTTGTGACGCATTCTGTGCAAGTACTTCGTCCACAATCGCCTCGAGCGCACCCGTGTCATTAGATTGCTTGAGACCGAGCTTTTCCGTCCATTCCCGCGCATTTCCACCTTCAAAAACCAATTTTTCCATCACAATTTTTGAATTGGTTGACGAAATTTCATCTGCATTTACCATTTTAATCACTTCAGCAAATTCGCGAGTTTCAGCTTTTACATCGGCCAAAGTGATTTTTTCTGGCGCACTTTCAAAAATTGCAAAAAGTACCGTCGTGATATACGAACAAGATTTTTTCGGATCACCAGAAATATTCACTAATTCTTCATAAAAATCGCTCGTAATTCGGTCGTTCGAAAGAATTCGCGCATCATCTTCGATCAATTTGTATTCGTTCAAATATTTGAGGCGGCGATCAATCGGTAATTCTGAAAGTTTTCGCTCAGAGATAAATTCGTCAGAAATGTGAAGCGGTGGCAAATCTGGATCTGGGAAATAGCGATAATCCATCGCATCTTCCTTGGAGCGAAGCGAAGTCGAATATCCCTTTTCATCGTTCCAACCGCGAGTTTCTTGATCGAGCGTTCCACCTTCTTCGAGAATTTCTACCTGACGAGCAAATTCTGCGTCAATAGCACGTCCAATCGATGAGAATGAGTTAATATTTTTGAGCTCAACACGCGTTCCAAATTCTTTTTGGCCATGCGGGCGAATCGAAATATTCACATCACAACGCAATTGTCCTTTTTCCATATCCGCATCAGAAGCACCACACCAACGCATCAATTTTTGAATTTCTTCAAGGTACGCGAGCACATCAGCTTTGGAACGAAAATCTGGCTCTGTCACAATTTCCATAAGTGGAGAACCCGCACGATTGTAGTCACAAAGCGTTTTTCCATTAGCATGCACAAGTTTCCCGGCATCATTTTCGATATGCATATGATGAATGCGGAAAGTTTTCAATTCGCCATCAACAAGCGTTCGAACTTCCCCGCCCATCGTGATTGGATGGTACATTTGCGTAATCTGGTACGCCATCGGCAAATCCGGATAAAAATAGCTTTTTCGGTCAAATTCACTCACATTTTGCACATGGGACGAAAGTGCGTGACTCGCGCGAACTGCCAAATCTACGACACCCTCAGAAAGTGTCGGCAATTGTCCAGGAAATCCCATACAAACGGGACAAACATGAATATTTGGCTCTGGCGCCAAATCAGTCGCATTCTTACAAGTACAAAACATTTTCGTCTGAGACTTGACACGCACATGCGTTTCGAGACCCATAACAATCTCGTATTTATCGTGATAATTCGTCATAAAAAATTTTAATTTCTTTTATTGTATAGAAAATTGAAAAAAATCAACCAAAATTTTGTGAGAAATTTTGAGAAAAATCATTGGAAAATTTTGAAAAAATCAAAAAAGTCCCATACACTGATGGGACTTGAGTGAGATGTTACAACAAGCTATAATATCTCATTTCTTCTTTCGTGAAAGACAGTTCACTCACTAAAAGAACGCTTCTTTCTCCATCTTTCCGAAAAACAATACGCTTCAGGCGAGATATGTCGTGATTCACGACCACTTCAACTCCTTCTCGCGTCAACTCCGGCACACGAATATCAGGAATGACAATGGCTCCATCATCATCCGTTATGTATTCGCGAAAAATTTTTTGCCCATTCGGTTTCATGGGGATGCGCTCAATACTGAGCGAAATCCCAGACAACATTTGTCGTCGATGACCACGCACACGAATTTTGGCGCGCCATACACGTCTTTGTGCCACTACATCAATCCTTTCAAAAAAAGAAGTTTCTCCCAAAATCGGGATTGGAATTATTTTAGGAGTTTTTCATTATTTGTCAAATGAGAAATAAAAAAAGCCAACAAATGTTGGCCAGCAAATTTTTAAAAATTAAAAAATTCAGAAAAAGCACATATTATGGCCAAAATCCCAAGAATTTTTCCGGTGATGTTTTTGGCAACAAATATATAGATAACACCCATTGTCAAGAGGAATATAGAGGAAAATTGACACATTATAATGATAATTCCTATCAAAAATAATGCCCAAATCCACCAAATCTTGCTTTGATAGAGCATAATTTTCTCCCAATCAAATTTCTAACAAAAATATTTTAATTGAGAAAATACAATTGTCAATTAAAATTTTGAAAAAGAAAAAGCCGGAAAATTCCGGCTCTGAGAAAATCTTCAAAAATTAAAAATTTTCCCGAGGATTCCAATCACAAGCAAGGCGACGACTATTCTTGCGAACAGCGTCTTCACTCGAGAAAGGAACCAAATTGCAATCACCAACGCTACCCAAAAGGGCTTGATCGGCAGCATTATAAATCCGATGAGCAACAACATCGGCATACATAAAACAATTAACATCCACTTGAGAAATGTAAGCATTTTCGCTCCCCTTTCAGGAAAAATTGATGATGCAAATATTTTGCCACAAAAAATAAAAATGTCAAGGAATTTTCATAAAAAAATCCATATTGCGAATTTTCGCAAAAAATTTGAATTTTCAAAAAAATATGCTATACTCTTCGGGTTATTTTAAAATTTTGAATATGACTGATACTCGTATTACGCGGCCGCGACGGATTTTTGTCGAATATATTGGAACGGTTGGAAAAACCACTTTTACTGATCTCAAAGCAAACCTCGTAGGAAAATGAGAAGGAAAAATGGATCTCACGACACTCTATCGAATGATTGAAATTTTTAAAAATCAGGGCCTCATTCACGAAGTAAAGCACCAAAATGAACGAATTATTTTCTTGGTGACGGACGATTTTAACCCAAATCGCGATAGTGTTGAAATTTCTATTTGTGAAAATTGTGGAAATATCGAGACGATTTATGAGCCGCTTCCGCCAAATTTCACGGCTCGATCAATCGAAAATCGCCTCAAATCTTGTGATAAATGCGTTATTCTCTAATCCCTTTCTGAAGGGATTTTTTGATGGAAATTTTGGATTTGTCAAAAATAAAATTTCGCGCGAAATGATTTTTTTATTTGCAAATTATTGGAAACATTTTTTGTAAAAAACTTGCATGTGCAAAAGTCTTGTCCTGGAGAAAATCACATAATTTCTTTTTATAGTAGAAAAAATTGCCCGGAATGGCAACCCCAAAAAATCCGGGGCGAAGCGATTTTTTTTGCAAATTACATCATTATTGGAATGTTTGACAGAAATTTAAAAAATAAATTTTCTTGTAAAAAAACTTGCATTTGCAAAAAAATGCATATAATAATTTTTGCAAAGTTAAAAAATAAAAAATTATGTTGTCAACCATTCATCAAAGAAATATTTTAGAAATGTTTCAAAAAGAAAAATCAATTTCATTAGATGATTTAAAAAATCGCTTTGTAGAGCCGAAAATAATGAATCAAACGACCCTGTATCGAATTCTAGAACGCTGGAAATCTGAAAAAATGATTTATGAAATCGAGGTTGAGAAAAAGCGGATTTTTGTGCTTTGTGATGATCATCACGAAAACGAGGGCATCCAGATTTCGTATTGCAAAAGTTGTGAAAATGTTCAGGAATCACATTTTCCGCTTCCAGAAAACGCGGAGCACGCCGAAACAGTGCAATTCCTCAAAAAATGTGAACATTGTGAAAAATAATTTTTTTGTATGAATATTTCAGAAAATCTTAAAAAAAATCTACGAAAAATCCTTATCGAGGACGAAATCGAGGCCATCAGCGTCGTCAATCCTGAACAATTTGAGAAAAATATTGAAAATTTTGAAAAAATTCTTGAAGAAAATCGTCTCAAATACGCGATTCATTCAGTTTTGAAAGTCAATCATTCGAATACTCTGCTTCGCGTTGCGAAATCGAAAAATCTGCGCGCGGATGTGTCGTCAATAGGAGAACTCAATCAGGCGCTTGCAATGGGATTTTCGGGCGAAAATATCAGCAGTAACGGCCCGAAAAATCAAAAATTTTTGATGAAAAGCATTGAAATTGGTGCGACAATTATCGTGGATAGTATTGAGGAACTTGAAAAAATCACAAAAATTGCCAGCGAAAAAAATCAAAAAATCTCGATTATTCTGAGGCTTGGTGCTTTCAAAAATGCATCTGATACGCGCTTTGGAATCGCAAAATGGCTTTGGAATCTTGCGATCAATATTATCGAAAAAAATCGTGAAAATCTCGATGTTTTAGGCTATCATTTTCATATTGATATCCCTGATGTGAACACGAGAATCGAGGTTTTCTGGGAAAGCATCGAATTTTACAAAAAATTGCTCGCGATTGGATTTGCGCCAAAAATTATTGATATTGGCGGTTCGTATGGTACTTTTTACCAAAATGACAGCATTCAAAATTTTGGAAATTCTGGAATTGCGCACCACAAAATATACCAAAATCACGAATATTCTGGCGAAAAATTTTTGGAACAATTTTTGATCAAAACTATCAGAGGAAAGCCTACCATTAAGGATTTTTTTCGTGAAAATGATATCACGCTTTGGCTTGAGCCGGGACGATCACTTTTTGGAAATAATGTCGGTTTTGTTGCAACGACCGTGCTCGGAACGCGTGAGGATAGCCTCATCGTGAATACACATTCTTTCGCGCTGGGGATGCGTGAGGAAGAATTGCCAACCAATCCGATTCTCGTAGACGATGCGGATGGTGAGAAAAATAATTTTTATTATTTTTTGGGGAATTTGTGTCTTGAAAGTGATATGATTTATTCTCGAAATATCGGTTTTGCACGACAAGTTCATGAAAATGACATTATTATTTTTCCAAATATGGCAGCATATCATATGGATTTTTATGAAACAGAAAGCATCGCTCATCCTAAAAAAGTAAAATTTTTTGAGGATAAAAATGGCGATTTGGCACGCGATTTCTAATTTTTATTTTTATGAATACACCGCAAGATACCATTTCCGACGAAATGGGAAATACTTTTATACCAATTTCTAATATTACCGATTTTATCAATATGAAAAAAAATAATATTCTTCTAACGCCTGAACAATGGGCGCAAGACGAAATTAAGAAAAAAAACAGCCTCAAAGAAAAAATTCAAAAAAAGCAAGTTTTGAAAAAATATTTTGGAATGGATGTGGATACGACGCAAAATCGCCCAGATATCAAAAATGTTAATCTCGATGACGAAAATGCTATTTTTAGATTTTCAGCGCTTCAAAATCTGGCTTGTGCATTTAGCTGTTGTGGTGAGACAACCTCTGCTAATAGAATCGAGGAAATCGGGAAAATTTTTCAAGGGCAAAATGATGGAAAATTTGTGCATTTTGTCATTTATCCAGACCCAAATTGGGGCGCAATTAAGTTACAAGACCCAAAAGAAGCACTCGAATATTTTCAAGTTTACCTTAAAGACTCACCACAAAATGACACTGAAAAAGCTGAAATTATGAAACAATTTCACGAACTTTCTCACACTGTAAAAAATCAAAATGATCATCAATAATATCCAAGAAGTTATCGGAAATACACCACTTTTTCTGATTCCAGAAAAAATCCACGGCATCAAAGGACTTGAGCTGTATGCAAAATGTGAATTCTTGAATCCGTTTGGTTCGGTCAAAGATCGCACTGCGATGGGACTCCTTCGTGAAGCGAAAAACTACGAATATATCATTGAATCCTCGAGCGGAAATACTGCGAAAGCATTGGGAGTTTTGGCGAGCATTCAAGGAAAAAAATTGCTCGATGTTTCTCGAAAAATGCACCAACAAGAAGTCGAAGATATTATCAAAATTATTGGAACAGAAATCAAAAGTCTGCCAGCTGGTTCAGAATGCCCCGATCCGAATGACCCGAATTCCCCGCTCGAAGTAATCAAGCGAATTATGAATGAAAATCCTGGAAAATATTATTATACGGATCAGTTTTCCAATTCGGGAAATCCAAAAATTCATGAAGAAACGACTGCCAAAGAAATTGATGACGATATCGGAACGCCAGATTTTTTCTTTGCAGGACTCGGAACAACCGGCTCGAGTAAAGGAATTCGCGATTATTTTGCTAGCCGTGGAAATATGCAAAGTATCGGGATTATCACAGCAGGGCATTCACATTTACCAGGAATTCGAAATAGTCAAGAAATGTTTGAAGTTGGGCTTTTTGACCCAAAACTCTACGCAGATTTTAGTGAAGTAGATGAGCAAAACGCGATTGACTACATGCTCGTGCTCATCAGAAAATGTGGCCTCCTCGTGGGACCAACTTCTGGGGGAACATTTTTTGGTGCGCTTCAATATTTCAAAAAACAAAATCCTGAAGATCTTATTGGGAAAAAGGCGGTTTTTATCGCTTGTGATCGCTTGGAGCCGTACACTGGATATTTAAGAGAAAAACGAAAATCTCTTTTTGAAGAAGAAAATTTGGAAAAAATTCCAAAAAATTCAGAAAAAATCGCAGTCCAGACAATCGAAAATATTGAAGAAAATTCTGGCGAAATCCTCGTGGATATGCGAAGTTATGTTTCGTACGATCTTGGGCATATTAAGGGAAGTCTCAATTTTCCATTCGAGGATCTCAGAAAATATCTTGCGAGCGATTATTTGCCGTTTCCCAAGGAATCGAAAATTATTTTTATTTGTCCGTTTGGCGAAGAATCCGCGATTTTGGCGGAAATGGCGACCAGACTCGGATATAATGCGAGTTCGCTTGCTGGCGGATTTCTAGAATTTAGAGAAAAATTTCCTGAAAAAATTGTGTAAATTTTAGCAATTTTCTTTGAAAAAATCGACTTTTATGTTACAATGCGAGCATGAAAAAATTTTTACTCATTCTCGCGTTATTGTTCGGATTTTTTGGGAAAATTTTTGGCGCGCTTGCGTGTGCTTTGCCGCCAGATATTTTGCATGAATTTCGAATTGATGCATCAGAAAATCCTGTCAAAATCGAGTATTCGCTCATGACTTGGGATAATCTCAAACCGCAAGTTCTCACAACGCTCGAAACTAATGCACATGGGAAAATCTCAGAAAATTTTGAAAAAATTCTCGAAGAAAATATCACAAAAAATACCAATTTTTCATTTGATGGTGCACCTTTTTCACTCAAATTCTTAAGTGGCTCGGTCGTTGAAAATACCGAAAATGAGCCTGGAAATTATTTGCCAAATCCAATTCTCAAAGCAACTTTTTCGACTGATATTTCTATCGATTGGGAAAAAATCAATACTTTTTCGCTGGGTTTTAACAAAAAACCACTGCTCGATATTTCTCCGCTCATCCATCCATATATCGCGACAACAATGCAAAATTCGAAAAATTATGGGGGTTACGTGATGGATACTGACGGAAAAATCTGGGATTTGTATTCGGAAAATTCGCGAAAAATTGTGATAAAAAGTGAGTACACTGAAGAGGCAGAAATCAATCATTTTTCGCTCGCATTTGGGCTCAAAAATGAAAATTTCACCAATCCCAATGACACTCGTACCACCGCACCGCGAGCATCAACTCCTGATAAAATCAATAATTCTAATGCCGAAACCCTTGATCTTTTTCAGCCTGGGAAAACGCTCAAAAATTTTGTAGATAATTCTGCGACTATTGGACTCAAAATAATTGGGCTCGTGGTGGCACTTCTCGCTGGGATGGCGCATGGACTTTTGCCAGGACATTCCAAAAGCCTGCTCGTTGGATATGTGTCAAGCAGCGGAAAATTGCAACGAAAAGAAATTTTTACCATCATCGCGGGCGTCACCTCCTCGCACACAATGTTCATTTTTTTATTGGCGCTCATCATCATCGCACTTGAAAAATGAACCAGTTTTTCCGCTCAAATAACAGAAAAATTCGGAGCATGACTTTATGTGCTTTTTGGAATTTTTTTCGCTTGGCAAGCATTCAAATTTTTCAGAAAAAAATCGGATAATTTTGCAAATTTTGGACGAAATCCACTCAAAAATTCTCTCGAAAATCATCCGAGTAATTGTACATGCTGCCAAACTGCGAATACCAAAAATGCCTTAATGGTGGGACTTCTTGCGGGACTTGTGCCGTGCATTGATGCGCTTGCGCTCTTCGTTTTTGCGATTGGAATCGGTAATGTTTGGTATTCTTTCCTGATTATTATCGCGTTTTCGATTGGACTTGGTTTGATGCTTGCGATCATCGCGTTTTCCCTTTCTTCTGGGAAAAATTTTCTTCACAAAATTGGACCAAATTTTGCTAATAATTTTTCTAATTTTTTGACGCTTTTGGCAGGGATTTTTCTCATTGTGATGGGACTTTCTAAAATTTTTTAAAATATTTTTATGACAACAAAAAAAATTCCAATTACGATTTTGACAGGTTTTCTTGGAAGCGGAAAAACGACACTTCTCAATCATATTTTGAAAGGAAATCACGGCCTTAAAATCGCAGTGGTAGAAAATGAATTTGGGCAAGCGGGGCTTGATGGTGCACTCATCAAGGCAGAATCAACTGAGGAAATCATCGAGGTTTCGAATGGTTGTCTTTGTTGTATGGTTCGAAAAGATTGGATGGATGCGATTGAGACGCTTCTGAATTCTGGAAAAGAAATTGATGCCATCGTGATTGAGGCAAGTGGCGCAAGTGAACCGCTTCCTATCGCGCAAAGTTTTTTGATGAATGATATGGATGGGCGCGTGCAATTAGATTCGATCATTTGTCTGATTGATGCGCTCAATTATGAAAATTTGTTCGCGCAAGATGCCAAAATCGCGCTTGAACAATTGGAATTTGCAGATTTTATCGTGATGAACAAAATTGATTTGGTCGATCAAGAAAAGAAAAATTTTCTCACGACGGCAATTCGTCGCGTGAATGCGTTTGCGCCAATTATTGAAGCAGAACACGGAAAAGTAAATATCGACCTCCTATTGGGAACTGGGCGATTTTCGCTTACTGATGCGATGGAAGAAAAAAATAATACACCACACCAGCATGCTCACGACGATTTGGAAACATTTGAATATACTGCACGCGGAAAATTTTTCGTGCAAAAAATGGATGCATTTTTTCGGGATTTGGACAATGATTGTTACCGCGTAAAGGGATTTGTGCAGTTTGTTGAAAAGCCCGATACTTGGTATTTGATTCAAAAAGCAGGCGCGCGTATGACGATGGAGCCTTGGGAAGGTGATGCACCAGGAAAATCTCGTCTTATTTTTATCGGGCGAAATTTTAAGATTCCGCTTATCACCAAACTTCTTGATGATTGTTCGGACGCACCGAAATCAGTTTTATTTATGTAATTTCCAAAAATGTTTGGCAAAAATATGGACGACATTCACGATTTTTTGGAAGGAAATAAAATTAAAATTTTGTACATTGGGACGCGGTTTTGCTCGACTTGCCAAGCACTTTTTCCAAAAATTGAAGAACTCGCAAAAAATCTGGATTTTGTGAATCTCATGCGCGTAGAAATCGATGAAGTTCGCGAAGTTGCGAGCGCATTTCAAGTTTTGAGCGCACCAACAATTCTTATTTTTCACAATAAAAAAGAATATTTTCGCTCGTCGCGCTATACACGAATGGATGAATTTTCTGAAAAAATTCTCGCACTCAAACCACTCACCGAAGGTAAAAAATTTTTTTCTGACGAAAATCCTTCATAAAAAATCCCCGTTTGGGGGATTTTTTTAAAAAATTCCATGATCACGAAGTGTTTCTAATTGTTTTTTGTTTACGATTTTGAGAATTTCCGTCTCGTCGAGATTTTTGATCTCATCAATGGAACCAGCAATTTTGAGCAATTTTTTGCGCGTCGTTGGGCCGATGCCTGGCAATTCTTCCAAAACATTTTTTTTCATAGATTTTCCGCGAGCGCTGCGGTTTGCCGTAATCGAAAACCTGTGTGATTCATCGCGCGCTTTCTGGATCACCATCAACTCGGGCGTTCATTTTTCGAACAAAATCGGATTTTTTTGTCCTGGCAAAAAAACTTCCTCTTCCCTTTTGGCAAGGGAACAAAGTCCCACATCGCCACCCAGAATTTCCGAAATTTGACGCCATTTCGCATCTAAATGCTCACTTTTTTCTGACAAAAATTTTTTAAGTTTTTCAGGATTATTTTCAGCGAAAAATTTTTCAATTCCAAGAGAAATCCCTTCCAAGGCTGATGAAAGCTGTCATTTTCCCCCATCAATGATAATTAAATTGGGGAAATTTCCCTGCGAAAGTCCCTCCATCGTTCGGCGCATCATCACTTCTTGATGCGATGCAAAATCATCGATTTCACCAGCGCGAAGCGATTTTATTTTATATTTTTTATAATTATCCGTATCGGGCTTTCCATTTTTTATCACCACACGACTCGCATACGTAAATTGTCCGTGCGTGTGAGAAATATCATAACATTCAAAAAAAATCGGTCATTTTTTGGGGATAGAATATTTCAATCGCTCCAAAATTTGCTCCATATGGCCGCGCGTGAGTGTATTGTTTTCAAGCGACTGCAATTCTTTTTTGTACGCAAATTCGCGCACCTGATTTTTGGTAAAATCCAAAAGTTCTTTTTTGGTGCCGATTTGTGGCGTCAAAATCTGAATTTTTTTCATTTGCAAAAATGCTTCCAAAATTTCATCGTCAAAATTTTTTTCGACCAACAAAATTTTGGGAATATCAGCAAAATCATCACTATATTGTCGCACCAAAAATTGTGAAAAAACCTCCGAAATCGTCGCTCATTTAGCATCCACACTTGAACGAAAAACGCCGATGATTTTCCCATCACGAACGCTTGTCAGGCCGACAAAAATCTGATTATATTTTTCCAAAATCACGCACGCATCCACATCGCCATCCACCATATCACGCGCAATTTGTCGCTCAGAAAACATCTCGATGGCCGCAATTTCTTCTTTGATTTTTTGCGCTTTTTCAAATTCAAGATTTTTCGCAAAAATCTGCATTTTTTCTCGTAGATTTTCTAGAATTTTATTGGTTTTTCCTGACAAAAATTCTTGTAAATGAGAAATATTTTGATTGTGTTCGTTAATATTTTCCCTTTTCAAAAGGCACGGCGCCGGACAAATCCCGATATAATAATCCATACACGGCACGCCGCGACCAGCCTTATCCGTGATGGTGATTTTCCCACCAATATCAGAAAATTTCATCTTGCACGCACGAATTTTGAACATTCGCCTGAGTGATTTAATATTTTCCGAAAGATTCATTCCCTGCGTAAAAGGCCCAAAATATTTGGCGCCATCATTGATTTTTTGACGCGTTTTGATAAGTTCTGGAATTTTTCCTGTCGTGATTTTGAGATACGAAAGATTTTTGTCATCCTTCATCAAAATATTATATTTTGGCGAAAAATGCTTAATCAAATTGGTTTCCAGCACTAGCGCTTCAACTTCCGTCTGACACAAAATCGTCTCAATATCCACAATTTGTCCGACCATATTTCGCTTTGCAACGGTCAAATCTTGCCCTTCACGAAAATACGAACTCACACGCGAACGCAAATTTTTTGCCTTTCCTACATAAATAATTTTTCCCGTTTTATCCTTCATCTGATACACTCACGGCGTTTTCGGAAGATTTTGCAAAATGTGCGCGATGTGCTCAGAAATTTTTTTCATGCGAAAATTATATCTCAAAAAAAATTTATGCAAGCCAAAATAACGAAAAATAGCGGAAAATTTTCTTGACTTTTATATTTTTTATGTTAAATATCTCTGTTGTTTTATTGGTGTTCATACAGCTTTCTCGCATGTCTCGTGTGGTGGCGATTTAGTCATTGGTTTTTTCCAGAATCCTGATACCAATCCCTTAACCGAGTGAGGGATTTTCGTTTTCAAAAATTTATTGACAAATAATTTTTTTGTCGTAAAATACAAGAATCAATCAGGCTTTTTTATCAATTGTTTAGATAGGAGGTTAAAATGGATTCTGATTTGATATTGAAAAGTGTATTCGTGGCATATACCCTTTCTTTTATAGCCTACCAAAGAACTATACGAAGATACTTTTTAATGTTCGTAGTAGTGCATCTCGTAGCGCCGATATTAACGTTCTTTCCGATCGAATGGTTCGCGGAAGGAACAGGATTTCTCATCTTATCCGTTGGAACAATCTTGATTGGGTCAATAGTCTCAATAAGTATAATATTAGCCCTCTACGAGCCAATATCAGGCGCAACAACAGTACGAAAAACTCAGGCTTTTCTCGTGTTTCTCGTACTTAGTACCGTCACATATTGGGCCTTACTCAAAAATGAGTACTGGGATTTTTACGAAACCCTCGAGCGGCTGCAATTGCTTTTGATTTGGTATGGTGTGTTCGCAGTTTTGACCGTGTTCATCAGATTCATATTTTATAAACACGGCAAAAAAGCACTCGAAGACCAAAAATCGTAGATTTTTGGAAAAATCTGCTTGCCCCTCATTTGAGGGGCTTTTTCTTGACAAAAAATTTTTTTCTATATAATGCTCGGACCGATGAGATTTTCTGATTGGATTATTTTTTCTTGTTCAATTCTTGTTTCGAAGGAGTTCAAATGCAAAATCTACTCATGATAGATTTTTTATTTTTTATAGTCTGTTTGGGAATGATGGCAATTTTAGTCGCCAATTTTCCTGACAAACCCATAAGATTTCCTGCCATTTTGGGACTTTTTTTACCGGTTTTGGTAACATTTTTCCCGTGGCACATTTTACAAAAAAATATCATACTGGGATTTTTTGGGATTTTTATGTTGATTCTGATTGTGCTCATTTTTTTGAGCGGATTTCAAGAATCGCGAAGCGAAACGCCAAGCGAGCAAAAAGTACCAAATATTGCTTTGACAATGCATTTTGTTTTGTATAGCCTCGTTTCCAGCGGAATGATCTTTGTTGGGCTGATCGATGCGACAAAATATAATTGCTGCCACCAAGAAATTTATAATTATCTCGATAATATCAGCATGTTCGTTTTTGGAATCATGTTACTCAGCCTTTTAGGAATCGCGATGCGATGCGGTTCTCGATATGAAATGAATATTATTCGATAATTTTTTCCCCTCGAAAGAGGGGTTTTTATTTTAAGAAAAATTTGACAAAATATATTTTTTACATTAAAATAAATTCATCATTGTTTCAATTTTTGTAATCGAAAATTTGGGCCAATGATACTTGGCTCAGCTTTCTCTTTTTAGGAGATATAAAATGAAAGCTCTCAAATCCACACTCCAAAGCATGTCTAACATAAACATGATATTAGCGGCCATGCTAATCGTATGCATTAATCTCGACTATTCTATTGTATGGAAAATACTCGGAATAGGCGGAAGTGTTGTTTCCGTTTTCGGAAAACTCATTTTGAAAAAACGGAAGAAACCATTCTATGAGCATTGCAGGGATTTAATAGAAAGAATATTCGCTCTGATGACCCTATCTTTAATAGGGTATATGAGTTTACTATGGCTGTACGCTGAGACTCACGAAAGCGTAAATCTTGATTCATTTCTCCCTCCACTTCTTAGTTTTGCATTTTATACCACGATGGGTGGTATAGTATATGCAAACTTGCTCGTTGGAGAAAAAAGTATTAAGGAACCACCTGACGAAAACTGAGCCACAAAAACCCCACTCTTGGAAAGAGCGGGGTTTTCTTTTTTGGAGAAATTATTTTTCAAACTTATTCCAATTCGCGGATTTCAAATCCCATTTTTTCACATTCTTCACGATTTTGTTTTCCTGTGATTACCACACGACTCGCACTCGTCAAGTCTGACAAATATTCGCGTGCAATCCGTTTGAGATCATCAATCGTCGCATCAAGAATTTTTGTGCGGTTACGATTTTGAGTTTCTTTCGTGTATCAACGCAAACGCAACATTGCATCAGCCAGGGCTTCTTTGGCTGGTGAACTCGGCGTGTCAATCTTCGCAATAACTCCAATTTTCGCTTCATCCAGACGCTCTTCGGCGTGATCGTTTTCCAAAAGCCACCGAATAGAGTTTTCAAAATCTTCAAAGGTTCCCTGAATTCGTGGATCACGATATGAGAAAAATCGGAAGCTTTCGCTCTCAGCATCATAACCCGCTCCAGAGCCGTATGCACCGCCTTGCTCACGAATCGCTGTGTGCAAAAATCCGTCTCGCAAAAATTGTCCAAGAAGCACGAAAAGTGGCGCATCTTCATGTTCTACTGGCACAACCTTCACAGCAAGCGCACAATATCCCACCGCCAAATCCGTGAGCCACGCCTCATTGGTTCGGAACGGCTCAAAATTTTCTGACAAAAATTCCTGAGTTTTTGGTGCTGATTTTTCCTCATTTTTTACAAAATTTTCTTTTGCAATCGTGAGCGTCCAGGCGTTATTTTGTAGCGCTTTTTGGTACAAATTTTCAGAAATTTCTACCATTTCGGCATCAGATTTTTTGAGGAAATTTTTAAGCGCAGAAAGCGCATCAATTCCGCCAATTTTTTCAGAAATATTCGCTGCAAGCGTGTGGCTATGGCTCGCGCGACGCATTGCAGTAGCATTTCCAGACGAAGTCAAAGCCGATTTCATCGTGAGCAATTTTTCATTGAAAATATTTTTCATCTGCTCAGTTTCATGGAATTTGGCAGTTTTGAGCGCTTTTTCAAAAATATCCATCGCATCCGCTGTATTGCGTTCCAAAAATTTGGCCGACGCAGAAAAATATCCGTGAAGATTTTTTTCGCCATATTTTCGATACAAATTCCACGATGCGGAAAAATTCATTTTTTGAGAAATGGTTTTTTGCGCCTCTGTGTACGACAAATCGCCGAATCCCAACTCTCCAATCAAGCTCGTTACTAATGAAAAAATTGGCAATTCCGCGCTCGTAAAATTTTGGAGTGGGAAAAATTGGTTCACATAATTCAGGCTATTCGTCGCCGCCGAATAATGCACATGATTCGCAGAAATCTCCTCGCGGCCGCTCACAGACTTCATTTCGCGCGGAATGTTCGACATCTCGATTTTTGGTAACAAATTCATATCTTGCGGCGTTTTTTGGCTTTCTTCCAATTTTTTCGCATTTTCTCGAATTTTTTCTTTTTCTCCAGAATCCAATGTGGATTCAATTTTTTTCAAATAATTTTTTTCTAAATTTTGTTCAACTTCCACTGCTTTTTGACTTGAAATAGCCACCACGCGCGTGCGATGCACATTTTCTACAAAATTTTCGCGAAGCAAGTCTGCCAAATATTTTGGGTTTTTAATTTTTTCGCGCATTTCGTCCAAAAGTTCGCTCGGATCGATCATATTTTTGAGGCTTTCATCGTGTGTTGCCGCACCAATCGCCTGCAACATCAGCGACAAGCCGTATGGATAACCAGTTCCAAGTTCGCGAAGTGACATTTCGATTTGATCCAAAATTCCCTCCGCCTCATCAGTTGGCACGCCATTTTCGAGAATTTCTTCAAAAACATCAAAAATCAATTTTTCTGTTTCATCAGCATATTTGGCGTCATCCGTTACAATCCCTGTTGTAATTCGGATTTCTCGACCAGAATCATCCATCATTGTTAATGGTGAAATCGACGCAGAAAATTCTGCCGTCTCAAGCGCGTGACGCAGTGGCGATCCAGAATGCCCCAGCAAGTATTGATACAAAATTTCCGCTTCCAAATGCGTTTTTGCATTATTGGCATGCCCCAGCAACCACGAAAATAAAATATGCGTCTGGTGTGGATTTTCCGTGTCACTTGACGGATATTCCAAAACAGTTTTTTGTGGTGACAAAAATCGCGTTTCGTCATTTGTGAGGACTTTTTCTCATTTTGAAGGGAAAAATTGTAACGCCAATTTTTCAAAATTTTCCTGATGATGTTCAGCAGAAATATCACCAAAAGTGAAAAAAGTCGCGTTGGTTGGATGATAGTGTTTTTTATGGAATGCCAAAAATTCCTCATAAGAAAGCGATGGAATAATCTGTGGTGCGCCCCCAGAATCAAAATGATACGTCGTTTCTGGATGTAACAACGATTTGTTGATCTCATACAAGCGCTCATACACATTTCCGTACACACCCTTCATTTCGTTGAAAACTACACCCTTGAGCACGAGATTGTTATTTTCGTCAAAATCAAATCGATGCCCTTCTTGCATAAAATCCTGCTCACGAAGATTCGGGAAAAAAACCGCATCCAAATATACGCTGAGCAAATTCTGAAAATCCTGCTTGTTCTCCGTTGCGAACGGATACGCCGTCCAATCTGACGAAGTAAACGCATTCATAAAAGTCTGCATCGAGCGTTTGAGCATTCCAAAAAACGGATCACGAATCGGGAAATTTTTGGAACCACAAAGTGCTGTATGTTCGAGAATATGAGCCACGCCAGTCGAATTGTGCGGCATCGTACGAAGCGCAACCATGAATACATTTTCCTGGTTTTTGCTCGCAAAATGAAAATGTTTCGCACCCGTCGCCTCATGCTCGTAGCTTTCAAGCGTAATATCCAGTGTCGGCAAATATTCGGTAGAAATTTTTTTGAAAGTCATAAAATTTTTTTAAAAAATACTATCTCAAAAATTATACAAAAAAAGAGAGAAAAGCCAAAAAATTTTGAAAAATAAAAAATCGCAAAAATCCCACCAAATTTGCTTTGGTGGGAAAAGTACTACATTTTACTTTTTTTGAATTCTATCTCAAGTTGGTTTCTAACAAAGTGAAAGAGGTTTTATAGGTTTACATAGTAAAAAATAATTTAAAATTTTGTCAATAAAAAATCCCTAGTAGGGATCTTATTTAATAAATTTGAAAAGAGTTTCGTTGGAAAGGCGGAATTTGGGGTATGGAGTTTCTGTTTCTGCGCGGTATCCAATCGGTAAAAGCGCCACAGGAACTTCATTTTCTGGAAGTCCAAGAATTTCCTGGTATGCTTTCGGGTCAAATCCAGACATTGGACAAGAGTCAATCTCAAGTTCAGCAGCAGCCGCGAGTCCAAATCCAAGCCCAATGTACGCCTGTTCTGATGCCAAGCGCAAATGTTCTGAGGCAGGAATATTTGCAAAGAAGTCACGAGCACTACCCTCATATCCAGCCAAAGCCTCACGCTTAGTCGCATCACCACCAGACAATTCTACGAAAAATTCGTCCGCCATTTTTTGCAAGTCGGTATTCGCTACAAACACCAAAAGTTCAGATGAAGTATCGATTTGATTCTGATTCCAAGAAGCTGCCTTGAGTTTTGCGCGAAGTTCATCATTAGAAATCACGAGTACACGGAACGGCATTACACCATATCCCGTCGGAGTTTTTCGGATTGCTTCAAGAATTTTAGCCAAATTTTCAGGAGAAATTTTACGTGAAGAATCAAATTTCTTGGTTGCATAACGCCAATCGAGTTTTTCAAGAAACGACATAATTTAAATTTAAAAAGTAAAGTATTTTTAGTATATATTTTTCAATTCAAAAGTCAAAATTTTCCCAAAAAATAAAATCCCCTTTCAGGAATTTTATTCGGCAGAATCTTCATCGTCTACAAAATTTTCTGGATATTCTTTCGCATAATCCTCAATACGCCAGATTTTTTTCTTAACAATTGTTTTGCTTCCACCGCGAGATCGCACTGTGATAGAATCTGGAGTCGTTTCATCAAGCCCAAAATTCCATTCTGGCGCCATATACAACTGCCCTTCAATCAGTCGATCCTCCAAATTTGTCGTTCCGCCATATGGAATATATTCAAGCACATAATAATCCAAAGTTGGGTTCAAAATCGCACTTTTTCCAAAATACGAAAGAGCCGCATCTATGCTGTATTTTTTATCAAATTTCCCCACACTTTCACCATTTACAAAAACTTCGTGTTCACCATCGGCAATTTTTTGCTTTACAGAAGCCTTGGCAGCAATCTTAAATTCTTCACCAGAATCAATTTTTACAGAAATTTCTGCATCCGTTGGATTGTCCACAATCACTGTGTTGAACTGAAATTTTGTATAAAAATATGCAGCACCAGCAACGATGGCAACCACCACAAACGCCATCAGAATACGCATCAAAAGATTTTTCATAGAAAAAATTAAGAAAATAATAAAAATATTATATAAAAATTATGATTTTTGCAAATTTTTTTAAAATTCAACTTCAATAAGCATCGGACAATGATCAGAACCCAAATGCTCCGTCAAGTATTCTATATTTTTGGTTGCTGCAAAAATTTGAGATTCACCCCAAAATGCATCAATCCGCCATCCGATATTTCGCTCGCGAGCTTTAGTTTTTTGATCCCACCAAGAATACATCTCGGTCGTGGGATTTTGTACGCGCCAAATATCTTTCCAATCGTTCGCCGCACGATCATCAAGCCACGCGCGCTCTGCGGGATGAAATCCAATTTTTCCGTCATTTTCCTTTGGGCGAGACAAATCGATTTCGTTGTGCGCACAGTTGATATCCCCACCCCAAAGCACGAAGTGACCAGCATCACGAAGCGCGTCCATTTTTTTGGAAAAATTGGCATAAAAAATCAATTTTCCATCCCAAGCCTCGCTCGATTTTCCTCCATTCGGAAAATAAATCCCAAAAATGTCAAAAATTTTATCGTTTTTTTCCAGAATTACATGCGAAACGCGACCTTCATTGGCGGTTGGATCACCTTCAAATCCTGTCTGTACAGAATCCACATATTTGCGAATTTCATTTTTTATCCACACACCCGTCCCAGCATAACCCGCCTTTTCTGCTGGATTATAAAAAGCCTCGTATCCTTCTGGCGCGTTCAAATACGCAGAAAATTTGTCGGGCGTTCCCTTGATTTCCTGCAAAAAAAGTAAATCAGGATGATATTTTTCTATCAAATCTTGAATCGCACCTTTTCGCTCTACAGCGCGAATTCCGTTCACATTCCAAGAAATTATTTTCATATTTTTTAAAAAATTTTGGTGATTATAAGAATTTTTCGCAAAACACAAAATTTTTATTTTTTCGTTTTGATAACAAAAAATCTCCCCGACCAAGGGAGACTTAAAGCTTTGAACCTTTGATGTTTCCATCGCGGAACACTGGCATTATATCAAATTTTTTGAAATTTCAAGCAAAATTATCAAAAATTCACACTTTTTTCACATTCTTTTATTTTTCAAAAATTTTTGAAAAATACTTGCGAGGGTTTCTGGAATTATTTTTTCACGATTTTAATAATTTCGCGACCGACATTTTGTGATTCTCGACGATACAAAAGCGAGCCATTTTTGGTATTCAGTTCCAATTCTCGTGGCAATAATGATTCGATTTTAAACCCATTTTGCTCAACAATTTCTGAAATATTTTCGAGAAAAACATACACATTTTGCACTTTCCAAAACGGAAAGCTCATAACGATTTCACCAGAAAATTTGGCGCGCGCGAGGGATTGAAAAAATTTTTCATACAGCCGAGAAATCGCTCTACGTTCAGAAAAAACGATATCTTGCGTCATTTCCTCTTTTCGCATAATTCGCCCGAGGTATCCCTCAGAAATAATATTGATATTTTTGGGATTTTTCTCATCAATAAAAGCCTTCTCGATTATCGTCGCATCCAGCGGAAATACTTTCGCTACCAGATTTGAAAAATCTTTTTGCGGTGTTCCACCTGCCGTACGAATGCGTTCTTGCCATTTTTTTTCTTCTGCAATAAAATTGGTCAAGCTTTCTTCAGAATTTGCCACCATTTCAGGCGAAATATCACTTCCAAAAACGGTAGTAATTCCACGATTTACCGCCTCGATAAGCGTCGTTCCCAATCCACAAAACGGATCATACACGCCATTTTTTTGTGCATTTTTTGATAAAAAATTGATCATCATTTGCACGAGTTTTGGTGGCATCATCCCTGTCACCATATCGCGATTTTTGGCAGTATCGCGGCGAGAATATGCGTCAATATCTTGGCAAGCAAGCGAAAAACCAAGATAATTTTTTTCAGCAATATGAATCAGAGAAATCTCAGTTCCAGTTTTTGCTAATTTTTCACGTTTAAAAACCGCTGAATGAATATTTTCATTTTTGACATTCAAAAGTCGCACCGAAAAATTTTTGGCGAGCGTTTTTTTGACACGCATTCCTACGTCCGCAAGCGGAAATTTGGCGCCAAACGAAGCCAACGCAAAAGAAAATTTGGAATTTTTTTCTTTTTGAGAAAGGATTTCGATGGCATCGGTCGCAAAACTTTCTAGTGTCGTCTCTCTCACAATTTGAATAATGCGCGTCGTTCCACCAAGAGTAAGAATCGCTTTGGAATCGAGTTTTTCAAGTTCAAAAATCGCAATTTCTTCATTAAAATCACGCAAATTTGACTGACCAAAAACATGAATCAGTTCTGCGAGTGACAATTTATATTCGCGACCGAGAATAAAGGCAAAAAGGCTCATATTAGGCTATTACAAGAGGAGAAATGGAATATTCGGAATTTTCACAATATGCTGCGATATTTTCCATAAAATAATTTGGTAAAGCGCGCTGGATTTTCCCAACAACAAAGTACGCGCCAAGCATCATCGGCCCATAATTGTCGTGATCAAAAATCGGCAAATTGAGTTGATTTTTTCCAAATTGTTGATTTTTTTCGTTTCCAAAAACGATAAACAGCTCATTGTCATCAGGAATTACGGTCATCGCGTGCTTGATCTGTTCAAAAGTCGCCACATCGCGTGCCACCTTGCGACCAAAAAGTTCGATAAATTTGGTTTCAATCATATTTTTGAGCAATGCAAATTCATTCGGAATCACGACAAAAAATGCAGAAAATTTCGCAAAATTTACATTTTCCAATATTTTTTCCAAATCATGTAAATAATTTTTTACATTTTCAAGGGAATAATTTTGTGATTCTGATCAATAAATATAACCAAAATATGTGGAAGTATTGTATGTGTATGGCTCAGAAATTTTTGGAAAAATATAGGCGTGATCAGCCTTTTGTGACGCCTGAGAATTTTCGGTAGAAGAAATCAGGTGTGAAATTTTTTGGTGTTGATGTGCGAGATCTATGAGAATGGGCGCATGTTTGCTTCCTGATGCAGAAATCACCACAATTTCCTGAATTTCAGAAAGACCGATTTTATCAGGCGCATCGGATTCACTCGCAAAAAGTGCAGGATTTTTTCGGAATAGGATTTTCCCCGTTTCAATCGCATTTCCAGAGCCCAAAACGAGCGGAAAACGAAAATTTTCTGTCTGAATCGGCGTGAGATTTTTTTGATTTTGGAAAAAATCAAGCGTTTTCATCACGGTTGTATCAAGAAAATCAAGCTGCATAAGAAAAATTATATTGCGACTATTATGCTCAAAAAAAGTTTTTTTGCAAAAAATTTTGAAAAATAAAAACTCCGCCCATGAGAGCGAAGAATTGGTTTTTCGTGGAGCAGGTAATGGTACGCCTATCGAACTTTTACGAAGTCCGTTGATGGGATTTTTGCTTTGCTTGAGGGTAAATGAAAAGATCTTTGAAGAATGTGAAAATATTTTTCAGAAAAAGTAAAAAATGATAATGATTATGTTTTCGCTTGAAGAAATTGAGAACGAGCGACCGATAGATTTTTATGTGCAATTTTCAAAAATATTCAAGATATAACAAAAATTTCTGTTTATCCACATAAACTTCGCCACACATACGCCAGTTTTTGTATTTTGGCTGGGCTTGATATTTTTACGCTTCGCGAACAACTTGGGCATTCAGATATTCGTACCACGACGGGCTATATGGCAATTACCAATCAACGTCGCGTGATTGAAGTTCAGTCTAAGATTTCGGAACACACTTTTTGAGAAATTCCAAAAAATTTTCATCAAAAAATTTTTTCTCCAGAAGAAATCAAACAATTATTGTAAAAAATTTGCTTTTTTTAAAAAATAGTATATAATACTTATGTTATATAACACGTGCATGATCCGCTCGCGTTTCGGACGTTATTCTTAGGCACTTGTGATTAAGACCCGGATAAGCTAAAAAAAGACTCTATTATGAGTCTTTTTTTATGTTTTTAATGTACATTGTTTGTGTCTCCAGTTGTCATCTATGATTGATTTTTTCCAGATAATAGTAATGATTATCAATTATTTTTTCGTAAATAATAACTGTTTGTCATTGCTTATTTTTGTATGGGCTTATTTTGATATTATCATAGTTTTGTTGAATTTCTGGGATGTGCTTGATATCTTCCCATGTCACAGGGATTTGATCGGGATTTTTCTCATTTCCTACTCAATGCTCTTTGAATATATGTCGAATTGAATTTGCTGTTGTGACTTGTTGTTCAGGAAGTTCAGTAAAGCCTTCTTTTAGAAGAAAATTTTTGGTTTTCTTTGAAATTGAATGTCTGATTGTAAAATTTTTATTCTCTTCTGTTGCTTTTTGTATTTCTGCAAATTTATCATCAGCAAATTTTCTAAAATTTTCATCAAATTTTTTCCCAGCATTTGCCATTGCCACCGCAGGCTCTTGTGTATTTTTGCTTGTCAATCATCTTCCAATTTCTGCATTTGGAAGAGTTTTCCGAAAATTTTCTACTTCTTTTTGTGGGATTTTTTCTTCTACCAACTTTTGGATTGTGACAAGATTTTTGCTTTGAGTTTTTGTGAGTGGAGTATGATTTTTGAGATTTTTGGCAATATCTATGATCATCTTGATATCGTTTTTGGAGAACTTGATTTCAGAAATTGCCTGATTCAGTCCTGTAATTTTTGTATCCTTTGAAACTCAGAGAATATTTTTGATGGTATTCGCTCTCGCCACTGCTTCCTTATTAGCAACAAGATTTCTTCCCATATCCAAAGCACTTTTGACAATACCATTTTTTCCATCCTTGATAATTCCGAAGAGATTGGCTCATCGTGTATCTCAGACGATATCCATACTCATTTGAGCAAGTCGCGCTTCTTTGATCAAGTCAATTCCTGTTCGTTCTTGGATTTTCAGTGCCAAATCTCGAACTTCTCCACTGGTTGTTGTTCCGTTGGAGATTCGTTTCATGGCAAGTTCTCCTCGGTTTGTAACTCCGTCAGTACTTGAAGGTTTGAAAATTCTCTCAATTTTTTTTGGAGTTTTATATCGTCACTCATTTCAGACAGAATTTTGGTGTATTCTTCGCCCATTGTAGTCTTGAATTGGTGGTTAATTTTTCCAGTAGTGCGTTCCAAGAATTTTTTCATGTCATTACTTACACGGAGTCCTGTTGATGAATCATAGAGGTGATTTTGTAAGATTTTTACAGTATCCATCACTTCCGCAGGATTTCCACCCTTCAGTGCATCATCGACCATTGAAAGGGCTTGCAAGTCTCGAGAATTTGTCATGTCCAAGAGATTTTTTCTCCCCTGAACAATTTTCGGAATAACCTCGCCATCCTTTCCATATTTCCACCCCTCAATGTTGAAAGTTTTTTTAAGGTCTTTGATGATTTCTGGGCGAACTTCATTGAGGGAAATTTTATCAATTCCTGCATTCTGGATTTTTTCCATTCGTGCCAACTGATTTGCTTGTAGTTTTTCTTCCAGAGCATTCATTGCCTCATTTGCTTTTTTTGCTCCTTTATGATACGGCGTTTGGGCGTAGTTATTATCTACTGCATCTTTGGCATATTTTATCCATTCATCATATTCGTCAGTGGTAGTTTTTCTGAGAATTTGTAAATCGCGTTCATCAAGTCCAGCAATATTATTTTTAATATTTTGTAGTTTTGAGGTTTTTACAACGCCACCAGCAATATCATCAGCCATATTAGCTACATCGTCAGAAGTATTAGACAAGAACTTGCGGAATAGTGCATCTTTGGCGTTTATAGCCGTATTTGCAATATTTTTTCCAGTATGATCCATACTTCGTCCTGTACTCTTACGAATTGCAGCAAGTGCGCTCGCTACTCTATCATCCAACGATCCAGTTGTATGATTAAATGCTTGTATTCAGGCATTACTAACCTTAGCAGTGCCACCGATAGCCTTTCCGACTGCTGGCACAATTACTTTTCCCATGAGTGGAGTTGCCACTCCGCCCACAGCACCACCAATGAGTGCTTGTTTTCCGATACTTTCAGCCGTTGCTTCCGACCCCTTGTTAGCAATTTCCGACCAAGCACCATATCCTGCGCCACTCACAGCAAGCAAAATTAAGGGAAAATATGTATATTATCATAATAATTGATGGAAAATAAAAATCTCAGAGAATGAGATTTTTAAGCAGGTCGGAAAAGTTATTGAAAAATGGATAATTCCAGATGATATTATGCAAAAAATTGAGCAATATATACATGATTCCCTTTTTCAGGAAATGAAGGCTATTTTGAGTGAAAAAGCAATTTATGAAAAACAATTGAAGAATTTAGAGCAACAGGATTTTAATCTTGCCAAGTTTTTGAGCATGGGGAAAATTTCTATTGAAATGTTTGGCACGCAAAAAATTGAACTTATCAAAGAAAAGACAAAAATCATCGAAAAGCTTCAAACCTTTTCTGCAATTGGAATGACTGATTTGGAAAAATTTCAAAAAATTATCGAACTCGTAAGAAGCCTCATTGGAACATACAAAACAGCAGATAGCATCACTAAGGGGGCTATTATTCGCGCGAGCATTATCGAACTCCAAGTAGGTGCTGATAAATCCCTTAAAATAAAAGAAAAAGAGCCTTTTTATTGGCTCTCTTTACTGAATGTACCATTTGGAGCAGGTAATGGGACTCGAACCCACAACGGCCGCCATGGCAAGGCGGTACTCTAGCCAATTGAGCTATACCTGCAGATGAATTTATTATATCGAAAAATTTTAAAAATCAAGCCATTTTTTCAATTTGCAAAAAATTTTGTTTTTATTGAAAAAATCGTTATAATCTCACTGTATTCTCCCTCGCCAGTCCGAACGAGTTTTGAATTTTTTGAAAATTGGTTTGGATAGACGAGAGAATATTTTATTTTTATTTTTATTTTTATTTTTATGATTCTTTGACTCAAAGATAAAGACGCGATTTCGCGTCAAATTGTGGAAAAAACGTACGAAATTGCCGGCAAAAAAATCACTTTTGAAAGTGGTCGTTTGGCGCTTTTTGCACAAGGTTCAGCTGTGATTCGTGACGAAAATGGGAATTTTTTGTTGACGACGGCTGGGATTGGTCAGCCAAAAAATGGCGATTTTTTCCCGCTCACAGTAGAATATCAAGAAAAATATTACGCGAGCGGTAAAATCGGTGGAAATCGCTTCCAGAAGCGAGAAGGGCGCCCAAGTGAGGCGGCGATTTTAAATTCTCGATTGATCGATCGCCCGATTCGTCCGATGTTTCCAAAAAATACTCGCACCGAAGTGCAGGTTATTTCGACGATTATGTCGTCTTCTGGCGCATCAGATTTTGGTTTTTTCGGAATTACGGGCGCGAGTCTTTCGCTTATGCTCGCTGGTGTGAATGATTTTGAAGGGCCAATCGCGGGTGTACGAATCGCAGCTGATGAGGCGGGTAATTTTATTTTTGATCCAACATTTGAAGAACTCGAAAAATCGCATCTCGATCTGACGGTTGCGGGAACGGCTGAGACGATTACAATGGTGGAAAGTCAGGGACACGAAGTGGACAACGATTTGATGATTCGCGCATTTGAATTCGCTCACGAAATCATCATCGAACTCTGCCATGCACAAAGCGATTTTGTGGCTGAATATCAAAAAATTTATGAACTTCCAAAGGTAGAACTTTCGCTTGCAGAAGAAGATACTGAACTTGTAGAAATGACAAAAAGCTTGGTTTCTCGTGAAATTTTGGATGGATTTTATGGACTTGGAAAAACAGAATTTTATGACAAATATAACGAAGTAGTTGCGAACTTTGCAAATATTATTGCTGCCAAGAAACTTGAAAATCTCAGTGAAAACGAAGCGGTTTCTCTCGAAGAAATTCTTGAAAAAATTGATGAAAATGCGATTGCAGACGCATTAAAAGACGCTATCAAGACCGATATGCGATCTCGTGTTCTGGAACAAAAAATTCGCCTCGATGGACGTGCACCGAATGAAGTGCGACCTGTTCGCGCGAGCGTAGGACTTTTGCCACGCACTCATGGTTCCGGGCTTTTTGAGCGCGGTGTAACTCAGGTACTTTCTGTCACAACTCTTGGTGGACCAAGCGATATCCAGATTGTGGACGATATGTATGAAGAAGATCTCAAACGATATGTGCATCACTACAATTTTCCACCATTTTCCGTAGGTGAAGTTCGTCCGCTTCGTGGCGTAGGTCGTCGAGAAGTTGGGCATGGGCGTCTCGCCGAAAAAGCACTCGAGCCAGTTTTGCCATCAGAATCAGAATTTCCATATATGATTCGTGTAGTTTCTGAAACAACGACTTGTAATGGTTCTTCATCTATGGCGTCTGTGTGTGGCTCTACGATGTCGCTCATGGATGCTGGGGTGCCTATCAAAGCAATGGTAGCTGGTGTGGCTATGGGAATGATTTTTGACGAAGAAACAGGAAAATTCGTGATTTTGTCAGATATTCAGGCGCAGGAAGATTTTTTGGGTGATATGGATTTTAAGGTGGCTCGCACTGAAAAATGAATCACTGCCCTACAAATGGATTGTAAAATTTCTGGATTGACAATGGAAGTGATTCGTTCGGTATTTAATCAGTCAGTTGAAGCAATTTCGTATATTATGGGTGAAATGAAAAAAAGTCTTGACGCGCCTCGCCCAGAACTTTCTCCGTATGCGCCATTTTTGCTGGCAATTTTTGTACCAGAAGACAAAATGCGCGAAGTGATCGGAAAAGGTGGTGAAACTATTCAAGGAATTGAAAAAAATTTTGGTGTGGAAGTGGACTTGCAAGATGATGGACATTGTACGATTACTGCCAAGACGCAAGAATCGGGACAAAAGGCACTCGATTTTATCAAAAATATTTTGAAAGATATTGAGGTTGGCGACGAGTACGAAGGTAAAATTATCAAAATTCTGGATACGGTTGGGGCGATTGTAGAGCTCGGAAAAGGAAAAGAATGAATGATTCATATTTCCAAATTTGGTGTCAAAGAACGCGTTGAAAATGTAAACAGCGTTGCTAAGATTGGTGAAATTGTTAAAGTTCGTGTTTACAAAGTAGAAAAAGATAAGAATCGTATTGGTCTAGAAAAAATTGTTCCGGAAGCAGAAAAAACAGAAAAAATCGAAAATTCAGAACAAACAACAGAAAAAGCATAATTTTTATTGACAAAAAAATTATTTAATGTGTATTATACGAGTCATCGAGTGTTCGCTTACTTGGTGATGAGGATTTGAAAATTGAGTGGTTTTAGAGTTTACCCCTGTATGGCCATGCCTGATGGGGAATTTCCAAGTACTGGTGCGGATGCAAAGCCATCACCGCACGACTCCTACGGGATAATCAGGCACCAAGGATGGACGCCCGCCATCCTCACTCATCTCTCATTGTTGAATGAGAGATTTTTATTGTTTCAATTTTTTAAAAACCTAAAAATTATTTTAAATAAAAATTTTTATTTCAAATACCGAGGCCAATTGGCAGATCGTGCGTCAGCTCGGATTTTTCATGGATATGCAGCAGGATGGAAGATTTTGTTTGATATAGGATTAGTGAAACATGCTTTCAGAACGCCCTACTAGAACAAAATTAGTAAATCCGCCCCTGCCAGATGGGGGTTGTGTATCGAGAACATAGCAGGTCGTTCCCTGTGAGTGGTCTCAACCTTTCTCTATTAAAAACAGAATTAGGTAATATGAGGTTTAACTGTACCTCTACCGATTCACTCCTTCTTTTGAAGGGGTTTTTTTATTTTTCGAAAAATTCTTAAAATTTATTTGATAAATACAGATTTCTATTTACAACACTCTAGCCAGTGAGAAGCAAGGGTTTCGAGTGGTCTTTCATCAATGTTATTGTTTGACTGGAGGAGTTTATGTTGGATTCGGGACGTGGTTGTGTATAGAACACCCGATACAACATGAATGAAATCCGCCCTTGTCAGATGGGGACTCAGCAATGGTTTGTGTGAGTAGTCTGTTCATCTACAAATACAAACATCCATGTCAGCCAGTATGCAAACGACTGTCTGAGACCAAACAACACAATCACGGAGGTCATACGGTGCCTTTCTTGATGGAATTGTTTGGGAAAGTAGAATCTTGGCACGAAAAGGTTTAACTATACCTTTTCCAAGCTCTTCTTCAGAAGGGCTTTCTATTTGACGAAAAAAATTTTTATATATAATGAGATTGTTTTATTCTTTTTTTAGAAAAATATGATTTCAAAAAATATGACGGTTGGGGAAATTGTCGCAAAAAATGTTGCATTCGCCGAAATTTTTGAAAAATATGGCATCGATTTTTGTTGTGGTGGTGATGTTTCTTTTATAGAAATTTGTGAAAAAAATAATCTCGACGCAGAAAAAATCATCGCAGAACTCCAAAATCTTCCCGAAAAACAAAGCGCGGATCATGATTTTGAAAATTTTGATTTGGGTGATTTGGCTGATTATATCGTGGATGTACATCACACTTTTGTGCGTGAAAATATTCTACGAATTGACGAATATTTGAACAAAATTTGTCGCGTGCACGGCGAGAATCATCCAGAACTTTTTGGTGTTTTGGAAAATTATGAAGCCGTTCGCGAGGAACTGCTCGCGCACATGCCAAAGGAAGAAAATGTGCTTTTCCCATACATTCATCGCCTTGTAGATGCTGAAAAAAATAATATCGCGCCAGCGAAGCCACCATTTGGAACAGTGAAAAATCCGATTCGGATGATGGAAATGGAGCACGACAATGCGGGCGATGCGACCAAAAATATTCGAAATCTGACGAATAATTTTACACTTCCAGAAGACGCGTGTAACTCGTATCGAATCACTTTTGAGCTTTTAGAAAATTTTGAAAAAGATTTGCATGTGCACATTCATTTGGAAAATAATATTTTATTTCCGAAGGCAATCGCGCTCGAAGAAAAATTGTGGAATGCATAATTTTTCCAAGAAAAAATCTCCGATTTGGAGATTTTATTTTTTGAGTTCAGCAATCACTCGCGCGCGCAATCGCTTTGGAACTAAACGGATTTTGTCCAGTAATAAGATTTTCATCAATCACAACCTTGGAGCCCATAGGAAAAAATACTTTCTCATAATGCGCGCCACGATTTTTTAACGCTTGCTCGAGATTGAAGGGCACCAATTTTTTGCGTTGTGCAAAAAATTCTTCCAGCCAACTAAATCCTGTAATTTTTTTATCAGCAATCAAATTTTTACCATTAGAAATCCTCACATTCAGTAATCCGCCAACACCGTGACACGCAGCCGAAACAATTTTCCTTGCTTCATAATGCACTGCAATTATCGCTTGCAAATCAGTATTTTCAGGGAAATCATACATGATCCCGCGACCGCCCGCGAGATATATCGCATCAAATTTTTCTCACGAAATCTCCGCAAGGCTCTGGGTATTTTCAAGAATTTTTCAAAATTTCTCATCATTCCAATATTTTTTGGTAATCCTATCCGTCAGCATCGGTCGCAAACTTTCTGGATCAATTGGAACTTTGCCGCCACGAATACTCGCGATCGTCATTTCAATATTTTCTTGCTTTGCCAAATGATACAAATGCATAATTTCAGAAATTCAAAGCCCCATCGGTGTGCCATTTTCATAACTCGAATAACTCGTGATAATTCATAAAATTTTATCAAAGTATAAAATTATTCCCAAAAAATTACAAAAATCCCGTTTTCAGGGATTTTTCGTTTTATTTTTCATCGGATTTTTTCTCAGATTGTGCTTGTTTCATGAATGGGAAATACTGCACTTCGCGAATCGGCTTTCCTTCCAAGAAAGCAAAAAGTCGCTCTCCAAAGCCAAAACCACAAGTTGGTGGCATCCCATGTTCCAGCATTTCAATAAATTCCCAATCTGGCATCATCGCCTCGTCATCACCACTTTCAAGCATTTCTTGTTGTTTTTCAAAACGCTCGCGCTGATCGATCGGATCGTTCAATTCACTGTAACCATTCCCCACTTCTGAACCCGCAATAATCGGCTGGAATCGTTCCACTTTTCCTGGGAATTTTTCCGAAACCTTAGCGAGTGGAGAAATCAATTCTGGATGATTCACTAAAAAAGCTGGTCCAGCAATCTGTTTGCGCACGTATTTCCAGAGCGTATCAGTCAATCGTTCACGATTAGTTCCTTCGTATTTTACACCCAATTCCTCAAGCTTATGGCGCATTTCGTCATCAGTCGCTGTCAAAAGATTGATTCCTGTGCGTTCTTCTACCGCTGTCAAATAATCAATTCGTGGCCATTCACCCGCAAGGTCAAATTCTAGGCCTTTGTGAGAAAATTTGGTGGTTCCATATACAGATTTTGCAATGTGTTGGTACAATCCTTGTACAAATCGCATCCCATCTTCATAATCCGCGTACGCCCAATAAAATTCGAGATTCGTAAATTCTTGCAAATGATCGGGGCTTGATCCCTCATTTCGATAGGCACGACCAATTTCAAAAGTTTTTGGAAATCCTCCCGCCATCAATCTTTTTTGCCACAATTCTCCGATAGAAATTCGCAAAAATACGTCTACATCATAATCGTTGTGATGTGTTGCAAATGGGCGTGCTTCTGCCCCACCCGTTGTATGTTCAAGTGTTGGTGTTTCCACTTCCAAAAATCCGTGCTGTTTCAAATATTCTCGCGTTGCATCCCAGAATTTAGATTTTCGAACGAACATCGCACGCAATTCATCATCAGTCGCCATATCAAGATATCGCTTACGGTAGCGTTCTTCATCGCTTTCAATTCCGTGGAATTTTTCTGGAAGTGGACGAATCGCTTTCGTCAAAAATGAAAATTCTTCTGCAAAAATCGTCAATTCTCCTTTGTGCGTATAAAACAATTCTCCGCGCACACCGATAAAATCTCCCATATCCACGAGTTTTTCTGCAAATTTGTACGCAGACAATTCTTCATTTTCACTATTATGAAGAGTTTCGAGCGATTGTCCTCCAACGCGGATTTTACAATTTTCACGAGAAAAAAGAATTTGAATTTTTCCCGTTCCGTCGTTGATGGTCGCAAAACAAATTTTTCCAAAACTTCGGTGCAACATCACACGACCAGCCACAGAAAATTCTGATTTTGGTGACGCTACAACATCATTCACATCGCGAAGTGTACTCATTTCCCCTTCAGCAAGCGAAGATTTGAATTTTTCAAGAATTTGTGCGATTTGATGCGTCGCGTCAAATTTGGTCGCAAATGGATTTACGCCAAAAGCCTTAATTTTTTCAAGTTTTTTGATACGATCCAGCGTTTCATTTGAATAGTTTGGTATTGTCATAAAATTTTTTAAAACAAATGAACTATAATGAATTTTAAGCGAAAATCAAGCAGAAATTTTGGAAAAAATTCAGAAAATATTTTCAAAATTTTTCGTTCCAAAAAAATCCCAAGAAAAAAGAAGAAATTTGCGTTTTTATTTTGCTTTTTTAAAAAATTTGTATATATTGGAAAATAGCCTTTATTAACAGAAAAAATATGAATATTCCGAACAGAGTGAAGGGTACGCAGGATATTTTCGGCGAATACCAGCGCTATTTTACATTTCTCAAAAAACTCGCGCGTCACGAATTCCGAACGAACGGATTTACGCGCATTTCTACACCAATTTTGGAACACACAGATCTCATTGCTCGTTCTAGCGGTGCATCAAGTGATGTCGTTTCCAAAGAAATGTACGAAATGACCGATAAAGGTGGGCGTTCGCTCGTGATGAAACCAGAGGGAACGGCAGGTGTGATGCGTGCATATCTCGAACACATGCTCGATGAGCCGCAGCCCGTATATTTGTACTACATTGAACCACATTTTCGATATGATCGCCCACAAAAAGGTCGATATCGTCAGTTTCATCAGATTGGTGGCGAAATCATTGGTGAAGAAGATCCAATTTTGGACGCCAAAATGATTCACATCATGAAAAGTCTCATGGATTCTGCGGGACTTGCTGGGACATATACAATTAAAATTAATTCTCTCGGCATTGAAAAAGAACGCGAAAAATATCTCATCGAATTGCAGTCGTTTTTTGAAGGACGAAAGCATTTGCTCGATGAAACAGATTTGCACCGACTCGCGACAAATCCACTTCGAATTTTGGATTCCAAAAATCCTGATGTTCAAGAACTTCTCAAAATCGCTCCAAAAATGACCGATTTTCTCAAGGGAGATTCCAAAAAATTCTATGAAAGCGTAAAAGAATATTTGACAATTCTGGGTGTAGAATTTGTCGAAGATCCAACATTGGTGCGTGGTTTGGATTATTATTCTCACACGGTTTGGGAATTTGTGGACGGATCGGGACGCACACAGGATGCCTTTGGTGGTGGCGGACGATACAATTCTCTCGCAAAATCTATCGGTTATAAAAATGATGTTCCAGCCGTTGGGTTTGCACTTGGCGTTGAGCGTCTCATTGAAGCCATGATGGCACGCGGTGTAAAACTCAAAAATAAAGATTCTATTTCCCTCTACATCGTGCAACTCGGCGATGAAGCCAAAAAACTCGCACTTCCGCTCAACCTCGAATCCCGAAAAAAGGGCATCAATTCTCTTTTGTCGCTTGGAACGCCATCTATCAAAGTTCAACTCAAAAAAGCCAATCGCGTGGGCGCTCGATTTGTGGCAATTATCGGCATTATGGAAGCCAAAAAAGGCGTTTGCCAACTCAAAGATATGGAAAAAGGAACGCAGGAAGAATGTCGTCTTGACGATGTGATTCATCGTGTAGTAGAGGCTATTGGAACAGAAAATCTTTCTTTTTATCATCCATCATTTGACTGGGTTATCGAACCACCAAAAATCCCAGAAAATCCTGAAAACATTGCTGAATAAAAATCCTCAAAATGAGGATTTTTTGTTTTTGAAAATCTGGAAAATAAAAAAATTCCCCTTGCGAGGAATCTGAAAACCGAAGTTTTCTCAATTGACCGAACGGCATTGGTCGAACGCATTATATTCAAATTTTCAAAAAAGCAAATTTTTTAAAAATTTTACAAAAATCGACAATATTGTAAGGAAAAAATCAAAAAGTCAAAAGAAAAAATTGGCTTGCAAATCGGCTTCAAAATTTTATAATGGCAATAATATTTTCTAAATTTTTTGCCTATGTGTGGTGTTTTTGGATATATTGGACAATCTGGAAAAGCGTCCAGTGAAGTGCTCGCAGGCTTGCAGCGGCTCGAATATCGCGGTTATGATAGCGCGGGACTTTGCGTTCTCAATCACGACAAATCTTTGCAAATTATCAAAGCCGTCGGAAAAGTTGGCAATCTCAAAGTAAAAACGGAAAGTTATGAGCTTGGTTCATATCACATCGGAATTGGCCACACGCGCTGGGCAACACATGGTGGCGTGACCGAAGCAAATTGTCATCCGCATTATTCACATTCTGAGCGCTTTATCGTGATTCATAACGGAATTATTGAGAATTATGCCGAACTCAAAAAAGAGCTTTCAGCAAAATATGATTTTTATTCTGAAACGGACACCGAGGTTGCGGTAAAACTTTTTGAAGACTTGTTTGATGGAGACCACATCGCGACACTTCTCAAACTCAAAGAAAAAATCCACGGTGCATACGGGCTCGTATTTTTGGATCGCGAAAATCCTGATATGCTTTTTGGCGTGAAAAAATGATCGCCTATGGTGCTCGGATTTGGCGGCGATGAAAAATTTATTTCCTCAGATTATCGCGCGCTTATCGGGCTGATTGAGGATTATATTATTTTGGAAGACGGTGATGTTTTCATGATGACGCCGACAGATTATACGATTATTTCAGAAAATCCAGATGAAATTCGTGCCAAAATGCAAATTGACGAAACAGAAAAACAGGCTGAATTGGGTGATTTTGAACATTTTATGCTCAAAGAAATTTTTGACCAGGGAGCGGTAATTCGCGATGTTTTCCGTGGGCGCGTAGATTTTGAAAACGCAAGCCTACATTCTGAAACACTCAACGAAATTGCGCCGAAAAATTTTGAAAAAATCACAATCGTCGCATCAGGAACGAGTTATCACGCGGGGCTTATGGGAAAATATTATTTGGAAGAATTGGCGGATATTCCGACTGATGTCATCGTCTCAGCAGAATTTAAATACAAGAAAAAATTTATCGATGATAAAACGCTTTTTGTATTCGTTTCGCAATCCGGAGAAACAGCCGATGCGCTCGACTCACTCAAAATCGTGAAAGAACAAGGTGGAAATGTGTTTGGAATCGTGAATGTGCCTGGTTCAGCCATCGCACGAACGACGGGACAAGGCCTCTACACGCGCGCGGGTATCGAGGTGGGAGTTGCCTCAACAAAGGCGTTTACAACGCAAGTGGTGACATTTTTGATCATGGCACTTCACCTCGGAAAACGCCGAAATCTCGACTATCGTCGATACCGAGAAATCCTTTCTGGACTTGAAAAATTACCAGACGCGATTGAAAAAATTCTTGAGAAAAAATCTGAAATCCAAAAAGTTGCCAACAATTTTGCGCATTACAAAAATTTCTTTTTCTTGGGGCGCGGTGCAGAATTGCCAATCGCGATGGAGGGCTCGCTCAAGCTCAAAGAAATCAGTTATATTCATTCAGAAGCATATGCATCAGGCGAGCTCAAGCACGGCTCAATTGCACTCATCGATCATGATTTTCCGACGATTATGGTGAATGGAAAAACTTCATTATACGAGAAAAATATTTCGAGTGTACAAGAAATCAAAGCACGCGATGGGCAAGTAATTGGCGTAGTGGCGAGCGATGATCCAAAAAAAGATATGTACGATGCGGTGATGACTTTTGATTCTATCCAGAGCGATGTAGATCCAATTTTGGAAGTGGTGATTTTGCAATTATTTTCATATTTTGTAGCGCTTCATCTGGATCGAGAAATCGACAAACCAAGAAATCTCGCGAAGAGTGTGACGGTGGAGTAGGAAAATTTATAAAAAATAAAATCCCTTAAAATAGGGATTTTATTTTATCTCACAAAGATTTATAATTGCATAATCTTTACAAAAACAAGATGCGTCATTAAATTCCCATACAGGAAAGGCTGATGATATAATTTCTTGTTTTTTTGGTTGAAAAGACTTATTAACACAACTATTTGCAAATCATTGACAATCAGCATCAATCTGGCAGGAACGAACAGCTGGAATTTGCAAAGGTGAATAACCATTGTTAAGACTAAAATCTCAATACCAAATAAGAGACATGAAAATAAGTATTCCTAATAATAGAAATACTATTATTTTTTGAAAAACGGAAATTTTTTTATTGCTGGAAGATAGCATAATCATATCAGTAATGACTATTTAAAATATCAATAGGTTTTACAATATTTCATCCATCACTGTCAATATCCCATTGCATTGCAAATTGATATGCTATCCAAGGTCATTTTGAGCAATAGAGATTATTATAATTTCATTTACTTAAACGAGACATAGCTTGTGTCATCATATCAGAATATGGTCGATTCAAAAGCATTGTATTGACATAACTTGTAAGAAAATTTTTATTTGTAGTGTTTAAAGACGTTTTTTAACTACAATTTTATCGTATTTTCTTCATTTTGCTTGCAAAAAATCAAGAATCCCTATTTATGGGATTTTATTTTCATATGCAATGATGAAATACACATTGACATTCTATATCATAGTTTATTAAAACTTGCTTAAGTCAATGCTTTAATCATCCATCATAATTTTTGTTAATGCAAATATTATTATATTCTCGAGCCACACACTGATCATCTGCTTGACAAGAAAATTTTTCACTATAGTATCATACATCAAATATAGAATAATAATTACTTCATCCTAATGATAACCATCATAAAATTACAATTATTAATATAGTAGTGCTTATAATGAGTAGTTTTTTAATCATATTATAAATCATAGTATCTCACTTTGCCATATATTTGTCAATTAATTAAATCCACAGGCCAAACAATAAATCATCCATCCATGTCCAAATCAACAAATCTTACTCAATTCAAATAAGCTAACCATATTGATTGGGAACACTAAATTTTATTGGTACTATTTTTGTTTGCCCACGCCCATTCAGGATCTCTATATGGCTTATTGTATAAGTTGTTTTGGACATATCTTGCAAGCATAGAAGTTTCTCATTTAGTTAAATCCATGCTAATTACTGCAACTCTCTTAGCATCCGTTCGACCAAAATATGAATCAAATGTTTGATATCGAGAATTTCATCTATTAATTCAAGGAACATCAAATATTATATTGTTATTAATAAATACATTAGCATGTCACCAACTTAAAGGTAAGGATCCACTACCCCCTTCTCAATAATAGTACACAAAAATATCTCCTGGTTTTGGATAAAAAGGTGGTGCCCAAGTTCAGCGGGTTTGATACTTATTTTCACGAAGATTAATTACTCGTCATTCATGTTTTGCTAATTCGTAGTCCAAATCTGCCAATTTATCTTTTATTGGTAATAATTCTTTTTCTTTCTGGATTTTTTCTTCTTGCGTGATGTTATCAGCAGTACGATGAGAAATCTGGTTTTTTAAAATTTCTCTATCAAGTTCTCATTGAACTTCCCTGATTTCTGCTTTAATTTCATCAACAGAACGAAGATTTTCTTGTGCAGAAACTACACCAAAACTACTTGACACCAATATAAGTGCCACCAAAAATGAAAAAATTCTTTTCATAGTTGTAAAAGTAAAAAATTATTCAAAAATGCCAATTGGATAAAAATATATTCGGCGGATATATTTTAGAAATACTTGCAAGTTTTTCTAACTCAGATTTTAAGAAAATTTTTATAAAAGTCAAAGAAACATAAAAAATTACTCAAAAAATCCCATAAAATGGGAAGATTTGAGTTTTTGAATAATTTTCCACTTTTACAACGGAAAACTGACTGATTATATATAAAATTTTTAAAAGTCAAATTTTTTAAAAATTTTGATTTCCTTTCTGATTTTTATATAATTTCGAAAATTTTTAAAAATTATGCCAAATTTCCATATTCTCAAATCTCGCGGAATTATCCGCAATGAAAACGGCGATATTTTTCTCGCATTTATCTCAAAGGCGGGATTTTTCTGCTTGCCAGGCGGCACGATGGAGCCAGGCGCGAGAGCTTCCGCGCGTGTGCCGAACGCGAAATCATCGAAGAAACGGGCGTAAAACCTATTTTCGGCGAAGAGAAATTTTGTTATGAATTTGTCAATTCGCGTGGTGGTTTACAATTTGAAATGTGGTTTGAAGTGACGAATTTCCGCGACTTTGAAAATCTCGACAAATCATGCGCGACGCACGGATTTGAATGCTCGGACGAAGGATTTTACTCGCTTGAAGAAATCGAAAAAATAGAAGTTCGTCCGACCAATCTCGCGAAAATTCTTGAAAAAAAATTTAATATTTTGTAAATATTATGGAACTCATTGACCTCAGAAAACATTCTCTCAAATACAAAACTCATGGCGACATCGAGACATCACTTGCATGGAATGCGGTGAAAAAATTTTTGGAAAAAAATGAAAAAAGTGAAATTTTTGAATATATTTCTGACATCAAAATCACTAAAAAAATAATTAAGGAATATTATTTAAACCAAAAAATGCAGCAATCAGAGTAAGAGAGACATTTGTCTGAAAATCAATCGAACTATAAATAAACTGAGCAAAAAATCTTCTACTGAAAATATTATATGAGAAAAATGAAAAATAATTTAGGTTTTTTCAAAGAAAAATATCCGAATTATTCGTTGTAACAGTGCTGAAAGATTGGGAACAATATTTTGTCAAAGAAATACGAAAAATTCTAATACAAAAAATATTTTCCCAGAAATTTTTGTCTTGATTTTCGTAAGAAATCCGTATAATTTTGATATCTATAATCTCACCTTTTCTGATTATGGTCTACTTTTTCATATTTTGATACGCGTTTGTCGTGCTGATTTTCTATGTTGTGGTCGTACAAAGAATGAAATTTTTGAGCCAGCGGCACGCCGAAAACACCAAACTCGAATCCCTCGGACGCGGCTACAAAAAAGTGCAGCGACGCCTTATTGTGTTGTTGCTCATACTCGTGACGATGATAACTTTTTTATTTCTAATTTTTGCAAATTATGAGATATTATGAGAAAGATGGCTATATGTTGATACGCCGACATTGGATCGTAATGTTACTTAATTATCTGAAATTTATTTTTCTGATGAGCCTCGCGGGACTTTTGTTCTATATTGCGATGACTTTTCAAGGTGCGCTTGGGCGAACGCTCGTGGTGTATGTGATGTTTCCAGCAATTTTTTTGACAATCAATTTTGCGTTTTTGAAACTCATTTTTGATATGATAAAATATTTTAATCGTCTCATTGTGATCGATAATCACAGCGTTATTGTTATCAAAACTTCGCTTATCGAAACGGATAATATCGAGCTGATTGGACTTGGAAAAATTATCAAAATCGATACAGCGATGCGCGGGATTTTTCAAAATCTGTTTGTTTTTGGTGATATGATCATCGAGCAAGCGGACACAACTCGATTTTTTGACAGCGTTTATCGTCCATATCAGGTGGCGAATTATATCAAAGAAGCGCAAATTCGCTACGAAAAAGAACTCGTAAAATCTGGAAAATTCCCACACTAGTGGGATTTTCTGACAAAATATTTATTATAAAATTATGAGCAACGAAACATTTTTACCAAAAATTTCTGGGAAAAATCTCGCCAAAATCACGGATGATTGGGATTTTTTGTTTGCAATTTTGGATTTGTATTATGATGAAATGGAGAAAAATGGCGAAAAATCGGTTTTTTCTCGCGTCAACGACCATCAGGCGATTTTGTTGATTTTCAACGATTTGTACGGACAGGTGACGAATGGTGGATTTGTTCAGCTCATCTACAATGGGTATGGTTTTAGTGTTTTTGAAAGCGAATTTATCAATCTTTTGGAGCCGATTGGAATCGCAAAAATTCAAAATATTCTGGAACGCGCAAAAATTTTTTACGAAAAATATCGAGAAAAATTTGAAAATATCAATCGCGAAAATTGGGATGATTTTGCGGAATTATATAAAAAATGTCCTGAATTTGAAAAACTTGATGAAGAATTTTATGAGGTGATGGACGCCGAAGTTTCGATTTTAAAAAATTTTGTCGAAAAAAATTTGTCAGATTTTGTTACAATTGTCGCATAATATGGAACTTCTCAACATTCGCGAGCACTCAGGCGACTACAAATCGCACCGCGACATCGAGACAGCAATCGCGTGGTCGACCGTCAAAAAATTTCTCACAGAAAAAAATCTGAACGCGATTTTTGATGAAATCTCTGGAATAAAAATCACCGAAAAAAATATTTCGATCGTGGTTCGCTCACAAATCGCAAAAACCGAACTTTCCCTTTATAAAGAGGGTATTTCAGCACTCATCACACAGAAACTTTCTGCGATATACGGCTCGCATACGCGAAATGTGCGAATTATTTAATTTGAAAAAAATATTTTTCTCGATACAATAGCGAAAAAATTACAATGGCTATACAATCAACCAAACACATCGACGAAAATCCTCGGCCCGTTTCACCAAAGCAACAAGAAATTGATATTTTGGCGGAAATTTCTTTGCGCCCGAAAAAATTGGATGAATATATCGGACAAAAACAAATGAAAGAACATCTCAAAGTGGCGATAGAATCAGCAAAAATCCGAAAAACACCGCTTGAGCACATTTTGTTTTATGGACCACCTGGACTTGGAAAAACAACGATTTCGACGATTATCGCGCACGAAATGTGAGCACCCATCAAATCCACAAGCGGCCCAGCCATCGAAAAACAATCGGATATTATCTCGCTATTGACAAGTCTTACAGAAGGTGAAATTTTGTTCATTGATGAGATTCATCGACTTCGCCCGCAAATTGAGGAAATCCTCTACTCCGCGATGGAAGATTTTCAGATTGATATCATTATTGGCTCTGGAACAGGCGCCACGAGCGTTAAAATGGATATTCCGAAATTTACGCTTGTAGGTGCAACCACCAAGCTTTCTTCCCTTTCTCATCCGCTTCGTGACCGATTTGGAAACATTATGAAACTTGATTTTTATGATGAAAAAGATTTAGAAAAAATTATTGCGCGGTCATTTGTCATCATGGATTTTGAAAAAATTTCGACAGAAGCGATAGAATCGATCGCCAAGCGTTCGCGCGGGACGCCTCGAATTGCCAATCGTTATGTGAAAATCATTCGAGACTACGCAATCGTTGGAAATCCAGTAGAGACTCGTGCTGATTGTGAAGCGGTTTTTACAAAATTTGGCGTGGATGTGTACGGGCTTGATATTTTGGATAAAAAATTATTGCAACATCTTTATTCGGATGGAAATCCGCGTGTGATGGGCCTTACAACGCTCGCATCATTGATTGGTGAAGAAGTGTCAACCATCGAGGATATCGTTGAGCCATATTTGCTTCAGATTGGCTTCATTGAGCGAACACCACGTGGCCGACAAATCACCACCAAAGGTGTGGAATATTTAAAAAATAAAAATAGTTAAAATTATAACTCTTGATATTCGCACTATTTTAAAATCCCCACTTTCCCAAGAATTTTCTCAAAAAGAAAATAGGATTTTGAATATATCAACCCAGATTTTATCATTGGAGACAACAAAAAATACATGGGAATGTATGATAAGTTGGCGCGTTAGTATGATTTTGGTGAGAAATGGATTGGTTAGCTCAAATATAGAAATTCGATTACCAATGAAACAGCCGATTATATTGATTCTCAATACAAAAAAGCTCATTTTCTAAAGAATATTTTGACGACGCAACTTTTGATTTATGAGAAATTAAAAACGCAATTCCTCATTCTGTTCACGAAAAAAATTTGGAATTTGTTTGGAACAAAAAATTTTACGCAATTATATTTCGAAAATAATTTTAAAAGACCTTTTTCAGGTCTTTTATTTTAGGCCAATTCTGAATCGTTATTTTGCAAATTTGTCGGCGTTAAAATTCGTTCACCAGGAATACTTTGAGAAGCAAAATCGGTGGATGGCTCGTTCAAATTTTCAGAAGAAGTGTTCGCAAAAAGTCGCCCCTCAGGCAGTTCTGGTGGTGTATTATTTTCTGGGTTTTATGCTTCTTGTCGAGTACTTGTCAAATTTCGAAGTCCGGTCGCAAGGCCTTGTCGAACATCAAAATTGAGATGTTTCGGTCGTTCAAATTTTACCATAAAAATTCTCGCCGCTTCCTCGGGAGTTCGTGCATTTGCGAGCGCCACACCAGCTGCGCGCTCAGTAGTTTTCAATTCATGAAGTACAAAACTTAATTGTTTTTCAAATTCAGTCGCGCCAGGAAGATTCGCGCGCATATTTCGAAATTGTCTCGCACGCGCACCAATCCACTGAAAAATCCCGAGCCCATGTTTGTGAGCGTCCGTACTGAGTCCATTTTCCGCGATTCCATTCGCAATAATTCCCATCGCGATGTGCATCGGCACATTTTGACTCGTCAAAAATCGAATCCCCTCATGCGCACGCTGAACACGTTCAGGATTCATAAATTTTCTTGTGTGAGAATTTGCGTTTTTTGTGCTATCAATCACATTGGAATTTAATTCTTTGAGGGATGTCGGCGAATGTTGTTTCAAAACATTTTCCAAATCCTTCGAAAGCATTTCGTTGCGAAGTTTTTGTGTTTCTGGATTTCGTGGCGCACGAATTTTTCGGCGCGGACTCGGACGACGCTTTGGCTGTGAGATATTTTCTCATGATGAACGTTCCAATCTTCGATTCATACAATAAAAATTAATTTCTAACAGCGTACACTATTTTTTTCAAAAACACAAATTTTCGCTTATTTTTAGGAAATTTTTACTAAATATCCTAAATTTTATTGTAAATCTTTTTTCATTGAATAATCCGAAAAATCTTGACGAAAAAAGAAAAATTCATACAATACATTTGACTTTAGCCTTAACAACCTATGGTCGTATATGGTCGCACAACCTGAAACCACATTCATTTTCGAATATTTTTTCCCGCGAATTGTAGGTTTTTTGTTGTAAATTTATTTTTCCAATTCCTCATTCGTGGGGAATTTTATTTTTTAATTTTTTCATTATGAATAAAAAATATCTTGCGATTATTGTGCTCGCATTTTTGGGGATTATCAATGCGGCATATCTTTCTCATCAGGCGTATCTCGCGCTCAACCCAGATATGCTCAGCTTTCTGAATGGAAGTTTTTGTGATATCAACGAAACTTTTTCTTGTACCAATTTTCTCGCGCAGCCAGAATCTCGCGTTTTCGGAATTCCCTTTCCATGGATTGCAGCAGTAGTGTATCCAGTTATTTTTTTGCTCGCACTCATCGGAAATGCTAAAAAATCTGCACTCATCACCAAAACAATTATGATTTTAGCTTTCTGCGGACTCGCATTCAACGGATATGTGATTTACAACGAAGCGACAATTGGCGTTTTCTGTCCGCTCTGTATGATGTGTACTGGATACATTCTCACCATCGGAATTTTAGCGGCAATTATTCTCAAAAATAAAGAACTTAAATAATTTTTCTATGGACCTCGCAACAAAAAAACACTCTCTCGCGCATATTATGGCGCAAGCCGTAAAAGAGCATTTTCCTGATGCCAAACTCGGAATCGGGCCTGCAACGGACGACGGATTTTATTATGATTTTGATTTTGGTGATGCTGTCATCACTGAAAATGATTTGAAAAAAATTGAAAAATCAATGAAAAAAATCCTTTCGCAAAAGCAAAAATTCATCCATTTTCATGTTTCATACGACGAGGCTCGCGAAATTCTCAAAGTCATGAACGAAGAATTTAAAAATATTCTCATCGACCGATTTGAGAGCGGAAATTTCAAAAATGAAGAAAAACTCGAATCTGGAACGATTGGCTTTTCTATCAACACTTCCAAAGGAAAATCGAGCGAATATTATGCGAAAATTCAGGAATTTTTGAAAGAAAAAAATTTTTATGATTTTACGGAATTGGATGGCGATCAGGTAAAAAATCTCAAATTTATCGATATGTGTGCTGGACCGCACATTGATTCGACAGCGGACATTGATCCAAATAGTTTTGCGCTCGCACGAATTGCTGGTGCATATTGGCTTGGTGATGCTAAAAATCAGCAACTCACTCGTATTTATGCGTACGCATTTGAAACAGCGGAAGAATTGGATTCGCATCTCAAAATGCTTGAAGAAGCCAAAAAACGCGACCATCGAATCCTTGGAAAAAAGATGAAATTGTTCACGATTTCAGATTTGGTTGGCTCAGGACTTCCCCTTATTCAGCCTCGTGGGATGATCATGCGCAAGGCAATTGAAGATTATTTGTGGTCATTGCACGCAGATAAGGGCTACGATCGCATCTGGACACCTCATCTCGCCAAAGAAGATTTGTATATTACCTCTGGGCACGCTGGACACTATCTGGAAGATATGTTCTCGGTTTGGGGTGGAACTTCTCAGGAAAAATTTTATGTAAAACCCATGAATTGTCCGCATCATATGCAACTTTTTGCGGACAATCAATTTTCGTATCGAGATATGCCGATTCGCTATTTTGAACCAGCAACTGTGTATCGTGATGAAAAAACTGGACAACTTTCTGGACTTACGCGCGTTCGATCTATCACGCAAGACGATGGGCATCTTTTTTGTCGCGTAACGCAAATCAAGGACGAAGTTTCGACAATTGTTGGAATTATTAAAGAATTTTACAAAACATTTGGGCTTTTGGATGGATATTGGGTTTCCCTTTCAGTTCGCGATCCAGAAAATTTGGAAAAATATTTGGGCGATGAAAATGTGTGGCAAACAGCCGAAAAAGCGCTTGAAGATGCTGCTGAAGCCAACAGCCTGAATTATAAGCGAATGGAAGGTGAGGCGGCGTTCTATGGGCCAAAATTGGATTTTATGTTCAAAGATGCGATTGGTCGCGAATGGCAACTTGCGACAATTCAGTGTGATTTTAATCTTCCGAATCGTTTTGAACTTTCTTTCAAAAATGAAGAAGGCCAGGAAGAGCGTCCAGTGGTGATTCATCGCGCGATTTCTGGAAGTCTGGAGCGATTCATGGGGATTATGATCGAGCATTTCGCGGGCGTATTTCCGCTCTGGATTGCGCCAGAACAGGTGCGAATTGTGCCAGTTGGTGAAGCGTTCGTGGAATATGCTGAAGATGTTTTTGTGGAAATGAAAAAACACGGAATTCGCGTCAAGCTCGATGATTCAAGTGATTCCCTTTCCAAAAAAATCCGAAACGCTGAGACGGCGCATGTGAACTATATTCTCGTGGTGGGTGAGCAGGAAAAAAATTCTGGAACGCTTGCCGTGCGAAATTACAAAACCAAAGAACAAACGAATGAAAATATTGCCGATTTTGTCGCGCGGATCCAGCAAGAAATCAACACAAAAGAACTATAAAAATCCCCCGATTGTGGGGGAATTTTTTTGAAAAAATAAAATTTTAATTATAATAATGACGATATTTCTTAACCTTCTTAAAAAAATGAACACTTCAAATAGTTTATTCGAGGTCAAAAAGACTGTGAGATTTGAGTTAAAACCTTACATTAAAACAAGAGAATATCTAAAGTGAAATAATGATTACGATGCATTAAATTCTTATATAAGCCATATTAAAAGGGAAGAATTTGAAAAATGATTTGATTGGAATGAGTTTTGTAAGTCACAATATCATGGTTTTTTGGAAAGAACAAAACATATATCAAAATTTTTAGATGAAGTTAATAATGAGTTAAATAAAGAAAATGATGATACATCAAAAAAATCAATCCAGTTTAATTTTAAATGATTTAAATGAGTTTTTAAGAATATTCCAAGTTTGAAAAATATTCAAGATTTTACTAAATTAAGAGAAAAATTAGAAGAGATTACAGAGTCTTATAAAAGTTCTATTGTGTTTTTTGATTTTGAAAAAGATAATGGCGATAAACAATCTAATCAAAAACAATCTGATGTATCAAAAGAATTGAGAAAATTAGCTTATTTAAATAGGAATTTTTTAACTATATTTAAATATTTATGATCAAATAATGAAAAAGAAACAGACAAAGAAATTCTTGAAAGGTATGCAAAAGTAAAAAATATCTTATGAGAAGATTTTGGAAAACTAAACAATTCTATTATTACAAGTCATCAAAATGAAACTTCAGGTGCATGTATTGGTAGGTATACTTTAAATAAATATTCATTGTTTAGAAGAGAAACAGATATATTAAGAGATAATTCTAAGGACTTTAAAAAGGAATTATCAAAATCAGTTGATAATATCATAAAAGATTGAATTTGTGATGATGGAGGAAATAAAGTCCTATTAGAAGAGGGGGATATAAAAAATATAGAATTAAGAACAAATTTTAGTGATAATTTTAAAAAACATATAGAGGATTTAGAACTTCAATCTAAACTTGAAAATTTTAATTTTAATAGATCTTTAGATGAAGTTATAGAGGAATTAGATTTAATAAATGCACAACTATTAAATACATATATTACTTATTTTAGAGAAGAATACAAGGAATTTTGAGAAAATTTGCTAGATATTGAATTTAAAGAAAAAAATAAACTTTTTTTAAAAAAACTATGATGTTTTTATAATAACAATAAGGGAAATCAAATAAAAACACAACCATGACAAAAATTAGAATGACATAAGCATTTAAAATTATTATGAAAAGAAAATTTAACGTGAATAAATAAAGAAAATCAAAAATTAGCAAATAAATTTTTACAAATCATTTTCAAACAAGATTTTATTAATAAGGATTACAATAATATTAAACAATTTAGAGATAAATTGGCAAAATATAGATGAGAACTAAGACAATATGTAAAAAACTCTGAAAGAGAATTCATAAATGAAGGTATGATTAGGTATTTTTGAAATATATTGGAAAAAGACTGAAATTATTTCTTGGCTTTAACAGAGAAAGTTGATATTAGTGATAAAATCAAGATTAACAATATAGAAGATATAAAAATAGAAAAATTCAGTGAAAATCCTGAAAAATTAGATTTTAAAATTTATAAATATCATCAACTTTCATTTTCAGCAATAGAGAAATTGTGTTTTTTAAAGGATTGAGATTATGCCAACAATGAACAACTCATCAAAGATTGGGATAAATACAAGTATCAAAAAAAGGATTTGATAGAAAAATGTGATTTATTTAAAAATAATAAGAATGAACACTGAAGAAAAACTAGATGAAAATGCTCTGATTGTGATAGATTAACAAGTGAAAAGAAACAGCAATTCCTAGCAAACTTTAAGTACCAAATTGTAGAAACTCTGAAAAAGTTAAAAAATGATAATAAATATAGTTGATATGATTTTTCTAGTTTTATTTCAGAGATAGAAAATTTAGATTCTGTTGAAAAAATTATAGAATTTATTGATAGTAATTTTTATAAGCTAGAAGAAAAATATATTTCTGAAGATAAACTTTTTGAATTAGCTAATAATAAAGACATTTTACTATTTCAAATTTACAATAAAGATTTTAATATTTATGATGATAGATTTTTATCAAATGAAGAAAATCTAAAAGAAAAAGAACATTGAGAAGAAACAAAATTACTAGAAATAATAAACAGAAAAAAAGATGCTAAACCAAATTTATTTACACTTTATTGGAAAGACATTTTTAAAAATGAAGCTTTTTTGGGGCAAGAATGAGGGATATTTTTCAGAAAAGCAGATCTGGAAAAAGAAGAGAAAAGATTTAGAAATAATAAATTTTTAGTGAGCTTTGATGTAAGATTCTATAAATGAAAAACTATTTGAGATGCAAAAGTATGTGACAAGAAGGAAAACAAAATTGAAAAACAAATATGATTTTTAAAAAACAAATTAATATCTTTAATCAAAAAGGAATGATTAGAAAAATTTGTACTTTTATGAATAGATAGATGAGAAAAAGAGCATTTAACTTGGGGATTATATGATCATAATTTAGATTATCTATGAACTATATGAAATACAAATTTTGTGAAAAAAGTAGATAAAAATAATAAATCTTTTGAGATTTTGCAAAAACCTAAATTAACTTATTTTACAGGTATTTCGGAAGAAAATATTTATAAACAAATTGAGCTTAGTAGTTATTATTTTGATGAAAACTGAAAAGAAGAAAGAGACACTTATTTAAATATTATTTGATTAAAAGAATGCCATATTAAAAAGGTTTTTCAACAAGATGAGGACTGAATATTTTATTCTGATTTGAGGAATTGATGAAAGATTAAACTAAAAAAACAATGATATTGATTTGAAATTGTTGATAAAGATTGAAATTCTATAACTTTAAGAGATGTTTCAGACAATAAGGAGGTTATTGATTATTATTTACTTTTTGAAGCTGAAAGATATAAGAGAGTATTAGATATAAATTCAGAATTAAAATACTCAATTAATATGTGAAAGCTAAAAAAATGATATGTTGCTATTATTAAAGATTTCTTAAAGCAAAAGATTGAAGAATTTGAAAAACAATGAAAACATCTAATTATAGTTTTTGAAAATCAAAGCTCTAAAAAATGAAATGAAATAACTAATAAATTCAAATGAGCTTCTATATTATCAGAAGCGGAAAAAGATTTAGTAAATAGTTTTTCTTATCTAAAATTTAAAGGAAATGCAAAGATAAGTTGAATTCAGTTATGAATGAATTTAAAAAAAGAAGATTTGGTAACAAAAGATTCTGAATATACTCTATATAATCATATACTTTTTATTGACCCAAAAAATACTTCACAAGCTTGTCCTGTATGTAATAGTAATTTTATTAAAGAAATAAGAGAATGAAAAGTTAAAGAAAATGAAAGCATTAATAAGTTGTGCTGACATTGAAAATGAGAAGAAGCTGAAGCTTCTATGCATCATATAAATGATAAATCAGATCAAAATTATGCAAAATGAAAATGGAAATCTTGAAGTTTAGAAGATGGTAGTATCTGTGATTATAATATGAAACATAATCCTAAATGATTTGATTTTATTCAATCTTGAGATGACCTTGCAACATACAACATAGCCAAAAAAGCAAAAGAATATTTAGAATTTTTAGCACAACGAGAAAACTAATTGCAGTTTAACACAAAAAGCCCATACACTTTATTTGACAAAACAAAATTTTTATGATAAAATACAAAAAATAATTTTCAAAATATGTCAATTGAAAAGCAAAAATCACCACTCGAAAAACCACCTGTTACGGAAAATCCTCCAAAGATGCCACCCGATCATCCTGAAAAACAACATCTTGTTGGAAACATTTCTGATACCCTTCGGACGCTGAGTGAAAGCTTTTGAGGACTTTTTGGACTCAATGAAGAAGGCAAGCCCAATAAATTACAGGAATTTTTTTCGAAAATTCTTGGGATTTTTGGTGGTATCGACATCGAAAAAGGTGTTACTATCGAAAAAATTGAAGATGTTCAAAAAGTACGCGAAGCCTTTCGACCAATTATTGATCTGAACGATACCGCGATTGAGCTCAAACCAGGTGATTTTATTCGATACAATAAAGATTTGGGGACAGTAGATTTTTATCCCGCTGATTCTCATGAAAAATCTGGACACAGCCTCACACCGAATGGAATCGTTCCGATTGAAAAGCGACGCATCCCTGTACCGAAGCCTGAAGACACTAATAAAGAATTACAACTCAGCGGCGACCTTGAAAAAGGCGCGACCATCACTTCAAAGCAACTTGCTCATTACATTACACGACGCTGACCAGCAAAAACTGGAGCCGATAGCTGTGGAACTGCTGTTGATGTGCTTTTGAATGACTTTGGAATCAAAAATGTAACTCCTGGAAGTGGCCGACATGGAAAAAATTGGCAAGGCTTTCTTGAAAAAGATCCTCGATTCAAGCGTGTAGAAATCAATAGTTTAGCGGAAATTCCAGAAGGTGGAATTATGACCTATAATGGGCGCGGAACGCTCAATGGAAAACTCAATGGCAGTGCCATGAATCAAAAATTTGGACATGTGGAAATCAAAGGAAGCAACGGAATGTTTTATAGTTTTTACGCGAGCAACAATCCTGGTGGTTCTGCCAAAGAGCCTCAACTACACAATAATTTTGAAAAATGGAAGCAAGCGACGGGTTTTACAGGAGTGTACGTCCCTGTTGCTCTCACAAAAGAATAAGCCACAAAACATGAAGTCGCCAAGCAATTGAACACTCCGAACGAAACATAACCAATCGTAGCAAAAGCACCTCGAGAAAATAAAAATTTTCTCAATACTCAAATCCAAACCCTTCGCGAAAAAGGATTTTCATCAGGCGAATAAGCCATCATTGTCTCTTCCAAAACACAAAACGCATACCTCGTTGATTATCATGGAAATATTCAAAAATCATATCCTGTTTCTACCGCCAAAAATGGAATTGGAAATGCTGATAACTCTGAACAAACATCATCTGGAACGCTTGAAATCAATCACAAGATTGGTGGAAAATCAGAAAAAATGACGGTTTTTAAAGAAAACGTGCCCAAGGTATTACAAACCTCGAAACTGTCGATAGAGTCGAAGATAATATCGCTTCTCGGATTCTGACGCTCAGAGGCCTTGACCCAGTCAACCAAAACGCGGAAAATCGGCAAATTTATTTTCATGGAACAGATGAAGAATTTTTGATTGGACAACCCGCTTCTCATGGCTGTATTCGTATGAAAAATGATTATATTATCGAGCTTTTCAGTCTTGTGAAACATCGTACAAAAGTGCAAATCGCCTAAAATAAAAAATCCTTTTCGAGGGATTTTTTATTGCAAAAATTTGTATTATTATTTTTTTAGAGAAAATTTTTCCTTATTTAAGCCAAAATATTATTACAAAAATTTGCAATAATTATTATTTAAAAAATAAACAAAAAATTTTGCAAAAAAATATTTTTCCAGTATACTGAGCGAAATTTTTTGAAACTATGGTACGAATTCCTCGGTGCGAATGTCCGCACATGCAAAAACTTTTCACTATTATTGGGAAAAAATGGGCGCTTTTTATTCTGCATTCGGTGCAGGAAGGGGCTCACACTTTTACTGATATTCGCAAAGAAATTGGCGATGCAAACACCAAAATTTTGACTGACCGACTCGCTGAACTCGTAGAAAATAAGCTTCTTCGAAAGACGGATGATGGAAAATATGAACTCACGAATATAGGCAATGAGCTCACTTCTCGCCTTATGGAAGTAACTCACTGGTGGGGCGATTTGCAATGTAAAGACGAAAAATAACCCAATTATGGGTTATTTTTATTATTTTTCATTACAAGAATGCGAAGCGGTTTATCATTTTTCCAGCGTTCTGCATGAGGTAAATAAATTTCATCAATCATAATTTTGTAAAATCGATGCGAACGATTGAGAACAATCATCGAAACTTTGGAAAGAAGCGAACTGCGCAACTCTGCGGGCATATCCATAGAGTCAACTTCCTCCACACGACCAGATCACTGAATCCCAAAAGCATTCCCAACGGTTTGTGAAGAATTGTAAATTGAAAAGGCTACCGTAGGATTTTTTGAAATATTTCGAATATGGCGCGAATCTGGCGCAGAAATAAAAAATAAATTTCCCTGCGTTTCATCAAATTCATAAACCACAGGCGACGCCCACGGCGTTCCATTCTCATCGGCGGTTGCAAGCGACAAATATGTACTTCCTGAAAGGAGTTCGTATAAAATTGCAGTATATTCCATATGTTCATTTTAGCAGAATTTTGGTATTTTGCAAAAAATCGCAAAAAAATCTATTTGACAAAGTTCATTTTTTGGTCAAAAAAATTTTCAAAAAATCCCCTTTTGAGGGATTTTTGTTGTTATGAAATAACGAGCCTATCGGGGTTCGCCAGTTCCGCAAATTTTCCACCACGAGCCACGAGTTCATCGTATGTGCCCGACTCAACAATTTTCCCATTTTCAATCATCAAAATTTTATCCACATTTTTGATAGTCGAAAGGCGATGAGCAATAATAATCGCTGTTTTCCCTTTCATAAGTGCATTAAGTGATTGTTGGATATTTTTTTCAGTTTTATTATCAAGCGCAGAAGTTGCCTCATCAAGCACCAAAATTTGCGGATTTTGCAAAAATAATCTCGCAATCGAAAGTCGTTGCTTTTCTCCACCAGAAAGCTTGAGGCCGCGCTCACCAATCATCGTTTCAATACCCTTCTCGAGTTTCCAGACAAAATCGGCCGACGCTTGTTGAAGTGCTATTTTTATTTCGTCGTCGCTCGCATCAGGTTTTGCAAACAATAGATTTTCACGAATAGTGAGATTAAAAAGCGAATTATCCTGACTCACCATACCAATATGCGCGCGCAACTGAGATTTTTTGAGACCAGCAATATTTTGTCCATCCAGCAAAATTTTCCCAGAATTCGGATCCCAAAATCGGAACAAAAGGCTTACAATCGTAGTTTTCCCCGCGCCCGTATTTCCAACAAGCGCAACTTTTTCTCATGAAAAAATAGAAAAATTCAGGTTTTCAAAAATTTTTCGTTCATCGCTGTACCCAAAATCCACATTTTCAAAAATAATTTCACCATTTTTGGGTTCAAAATTTTTCCCATCATCCAACTTTTCTGTATGAGATTTTTCGATCATTTCATAAAAAATCCCAATTTCCACTTCCCAACGCTGAAAATCTGGAAGTGAACCAAAGAGCGACGAAAGCGGGAAATAAATGCGTTCCAAATACGAAAAAACAAGCAAAAGTCCCGCGATTGTGAGCTCACCCTGCATGATAAAATAAACGCCAAACCCGATGACCAAAAATCGCGAAATCCCCACAAATACGCCCGTAATCATATCTGACGCCGACCACCAACGCGAAGTAAATTTTTGCAAGCGAAGCGCCTCAGAAATTTCTTGTACAAATTTGGAGCGAAAAATTTCTTCCAGTCGCAGAATTTTCCCGAGTTGCATATTGGAGAAAAAATTCCCAATATGACCAAACGCATCCGTCCAGCGTTTATTATTTTCTTCTTGCGGCTTGTCCGTTTTACGCGCGATTCAGAAGCCAACAATCGCCATAAATGGCAACATTGCGAGTGCCAAAATTGTCATTTTCCAATTAAAATACAGCATAATTGTGAGCGCGACAATAAATGACATAATAACTTTTACAAATGTCAAGAAAAAGAAAAAAACAACGCGAAAAAAAGCATCCATTCCGCGATCAAAATCTTTATAAATGCTACCAGATTTTTTGGATAAAAAATCACCATACTGCATCAAAAAAAGGTTTTTTGCGTATTTTATGGAAATAAAATTATGGAATTCGAGCGCGGTTTTGTCAGAAATAAAGTATCGATGAATATAATTCAACACCATATTTATCAACAAATATGCGCCCCAAATCGCCAAAAAAATCAAAAAATCATTCAGCAAAAAATTACCCGTTTGTTGAAAATCTTCCAAAAATCCAATCGTACTTGCCATAAAAATCGGCTCTAGCATCGCCACAGCCGCTACAAAAATTGTCGCAAAAACGAAAAAGAAAAATTTGGTATATCCCGCAAATTCGATAAATTCACTAAAAACTCGTTTGAGATTTTTCATAATTATAAAATACTAAAATAGCATTATTTTTGCATTTTTTTCTTCGCCCAAATATGGTACGCAATATAGACAAGGATCACGCTCAGTAAAGCAATTCCGAAAGTGTTGAGATTTTTCAGAATCAAATCTTGCTGATTCGCAAAAAAATAACCAATACAAAGCAAAATAATATTCCAAATTCCCGCGCCGATGAGGGTGAAAAGCGAAAATTTCACAAAATTCATCTTAAAAACTCCGGCTGGCAACGAAATCAGCTGACGAACCGCTGGTAAAAATCTCCCCACCAAAGTCGTTTTGCCACCATTTTTCGCAAAATATTTTTCCGCCTGTTCGTAGTGAGACGGCTTCAAAAAAACAAATTTTCCGTATTTTTCAATAAATTTTTTGAGGAGTGGTCCACCCAAAAAATACCCAATTACATAATTGATTGAAGCCCCGAGCCATGCTCCAAGAGTTCCCACCAAGAAGGCAATTCCAAAATTCATCTGACCAGAATGCGCAAGCACTCCGGCCGGAATCATCGCAACTTCCGAAGGAAATGGCACAAAACTGGATTCAATCGTCATCATGATAAAAATCCCTATATAGCCCATTTGGCCAAAAATTTCCAAAACCCACTGTACAAAATCGTGCAGCATAAGCAAAAATTAGATTTTTTTATTGTAGTGATTTTTCGAAAAAATACAACCGAAAACACTCTCAAAATTATTTTTTTGAAAAAATTTACAAAAAAGGTATTATTGCGATTTTTTGCATTTAATTTTTTTATGAAGAATTTTCCCTTATATAAGCCTTTTATTATTGCAAATATTTGTAATAAATATTTTTGAAAGAAAAAATCCCCCAAATCGGGAGATTTTTAACAGCCTTTTTCTTTGAGCCAAGCAACAAGATTTTCAATTTTGACAATTTCCTGTTCGCCAGAATCTCGGAAACGAACCGTTACTTGACCTTTGTTGTAGTTTTCTGGTTCGACCGCAATCGCGAATGGAATTCCCATTTCTTCACTGCGCTGATAGCGTTTTCCAATCGTTCCAGCCTCATCATATTCGCACACAAAATGCTCCGAAAGCAGTTCGTACAATTCGCTCGCCTCATTGGCAAATTTTTTCACAAGTGGATATATTGCCACTTTGATTGGAGCAATCGCTGGCGAAAATCGCATCACAACACGCTTTCCTTCATTATTTTCAATTTCTGTATAAGCATTTGTCAGTGCCGCCAAAAAAAGTCGCGTTAAACCAACAGATGGCTCAATCACATACGGCACATATTTGGTATTATTGTATGGATCAAAATATGACAAATCCTGCTTTGACTCATTCATGTGTGCACGAAGGTCAAAATCAGTACGATCAGCAATACCCCACAATTCACCCCAACCAAAAGGAAATTGAAACTCAATATCCGTCGTTGCATCACTATAATGTGACAACTCATCCGGTTCATGATCTCGCATACGAAGAGAATTTTCGGCAATTCCAATCGTTTTTACAAGAAAATCCCAACACGCTTTTTTCCAGAATTCGTGCCATTCAAGGTGTTTTCCCGGAGCGACTGATTCTGGTTCGCAGAAAAATTCGATTTCCATTTGTTCAAATTCTCGCGTTCGGAAAATAAAATTCCCTGGCGTAATTTCATTTCGGAAAGATTTTCCTACTTGCGCGATTCCGAACGGAACTTTTTTACGAGAAGTTCGCGCCACCTGAGAAAAATTCACAAAAATCCCCTGTGCCGTTTCTGGTCGCAAATACACTGTCGCGGAACTATCTTCTGTCACACCCTGCGAAGTCTTGAACATGAGATTAAATTGTTTCGCGTCGGACCAATCACCCACTTCGCCCGTGTTTGGATTTTTCACTTTTTCACCACGCATCACTTCCGTTTGTTTTTCGAGCGGCCACGATTCTGGAATGAGATTATTTACACCATATTTTATCTTTAAATTTTCCGCGTCGGCACCCATTTTTTCAATCAAATCTTCCAAAAGCTTGTCGGCACGAAATCGTTCTTTGGTATTTTTATCGTCAATAAGCGGATCACTGAAGCCGCCAACATGGCCAGACGCCACCCAAACCTGCGGATTCATCAAAATCGCAGAATCCAAAAGTACCATATCGCGGCGTTTTTGGACAAAATTTTTAATCCAAAGGTTTTTGATATTTTCTTTGAGAAGTGCACCAAGTGGCGCATAATCCCATGAATTCGCAAGCCCACCATAAATCTCAGAACCCTGATAAACAAAACCTTTTGTCTTCGCAAAAGTCACGAGTGTCTGCATATCTGTCGTCATATTTTTAAAAATAAAAAAATAAATTTTCTTTTTGGAATTGTTGCATCAAAAAACCCCAAAAAGATTACTCTTTTGGGGTCCATTTCGTTATTTTTGGACGGTTCCACCCAAATTCTTCAAAAAAATTGAAGCACTTTTGGATTTTGAATTTTCTCCACCGACGCCACTCGGTTTCATCGAATTTTCAAAATTTCTAAAATTATTGTAGAAAAATTGTGAAAATTGTCAAATTTTTTTCTGAAAAATCAACGCAAAATATTTGCAAAAAAAAATGAAATATGGCAAAATATTTTTGTACAAAATTTATCTATTTACTATTTTTCTATGACTCTCAACGCTCGCAATGTTTCTGAAACTTCGGAAATTTTTACAATCGTAAATTCTCTCGACGATATTCGAAAATTTTTGGCAGAAAATAAAATTTCCAATTTTATCATCGAAAAAGTAGCGCAAAGTTTTATGGCAAAAATCCCAGCCAAAACGCGCGTTTCACTTGTGGATAATCTTCTGAAAGTTGGCGATTCTGTGATTTCGCTCGGAGAAAATATTCGCGAGGCGGGCGTAAAAACTCGCGCTTTGGTTGAAAAAACACATTCTCACGCGATGCAAATCGTAAATCATCGTGTACCAGCAGTGCAGCCAAAATACCGCAAACTCGCAACGGCATAGTCACAATAAAATCCCTAAAAATGGGGATTTTTTAGTAAATATCAAATCGCGCCACACGCTGATTGAATCGGTGATAAAAATATGGAAATTTAAACAAAATTCGAAAAATCAGTGGAAATTTTTTCTGATCAAAATCACTCAAAAAATATTCTTTTGTCGTGTGAATTTTTGGATTCCAATCCTCAATTTCTTGTGCTTTTTTAACGCCCCATTTGAATTCAGCATTTTTCACTTTTTTGAGCGAATCATGCGATTTAGCTTTTCCTACAAGAATTTTTGGCAGCAAATCCATCAAAATCGTCGCTTTTGGAATTTTTTCAATAATTTTTTCAAAAAATCCACGCACTTCATCCGGCGAAAAATACATCAAAACACCTTCCACGATGATGAGAATCGGCTTCCCGTACGACGCAACCATATCAATCCACGAATAATCAAATAACGACATCGGCAAATACGAATTTTGTCCCGACGCTGGCAACAATTTTTCGCGCGTCTCGATAGATTCTGGCAAATCCAAATCATACCAATGCGTTACATTTGGACGACCGAGCCGATCAAATCGTGCATCTAGCCCTGTTCCAAGCTGAATCACGACACAATCAGGATTTTCTGCGATAAATTTTTTCGCCTCATCATCAATGAGTTTTGCGCGGATAGAGCATCCAACCTGCGAAAGTTTAGATTTTTTGAATTTAGAAAAATCATAGTCAATTTGTTCCACACATTCAACCGCTTTCTGATCGATAATAATCGGATTTTTTGTCTGTGTTTCCACCGCGCGTGCCCACACCGTGATAAGCATCATTTCAGGAACATTGGTCAATTTTTTCGTTGTTACTTTTTCCATAAAAATAGTAAAATTATGAAATAAAATATACTACATATTGTACTCTCAGAAAAGTTTTTGTCAAAAAATAATTTTTGAATTTGTGATTTTTTCGTATAATATCGCCATGAAACTCAATAAAAAAATTCTTCACACAACCGATAGCTATATCAAAAAATTGGCAGACGCAGGAATCGCGACAACAAGGGATTTTTTGATGAATTTTCCAAAAGATTTGGAAGACAAATCTGATCTTTTGACGCATTTTACGAGCATCAATGTCACCGAAAAACAGGCGATAAAATGCCAAATTGAACTCATCACCAGTGAAGTCACGCGTAACAAAAAAACGCTTATTAAAGCGGTTCTGACTGATATTGATGGCAACTATGCAGAGGCTGTTTGGTTTAATCGCAAATTTTTGTTGCAAAAATTTTTTCGTGGCGATACGGTAGTGATTTTCGGGCAGCCAAAATACGAATACGGGAAACTTTCCTTTCCTAATGCGGAAATCGAGCATTTTCGCGAAACTCGAAAAGAGGTTGTTCCGCTTTATAGTGATGTGAATTATATTCCATGAACGTGGATTCGCGAAAAAATGGAGCTTTTGAAAAATTTTATTTCAGAAATTCCTGAGCAGATTCCTGCGGAAATTCGCGAAAAAAAATGACTTCGCACGACAGCAGAAAATATTTTTGCCATCCATTTTCCCAAAAATACAGACGATTTTGAACGTGCCAAAAAAGAGCTTGGTTATGCAGAAATGTTTTCTTTCCAAAAAAAATGATTGGAGAAAAAATACTCGCTTCGCGCAGCTTCAGAATGAGCTTCATTACATATTCCGATCAATGCAGAACTCATGAAATCACTCATTGAAAAATTGCCTTTTTCACTGACTAACAAGCAAAAAATTGTGATTTTTCAGATTCTCAAAGACATGGAATCCAATTTTGCGATGTCTCGAATGTTGCAAGGTGATGTGGGGACTGGAAAAACTGTGGTGGCGCTTCTCGTTGCGATTCATGCAATTGTGCAAACACGAAAAATCCATAACCAAGAATTGCAAGTTGCTATTATGGCGCCGACGGAAATCTTGGCACGACAACATTTTCTCGGGAATGAAAATTGGCTTTTTTCACTGGGAATCACCGCAGATTTGCTCGTTGGATCACTTACAACCAAGCAAAAATCTGATGCCAAATCTCGCCTCAAAACTGGACAAACCAATATTATTTTCGGGACACACGCGCTTATTCAGGATGATGTTCAGTTCAAAAATCTGGGATTTGTGGTGGTTGACGAACAACATCGTTTCGGCGTGGAGCAGCGAAAAGCGCTCGAGGAATATTGTTCGCTCGGGTTTTGCAAAAATTCTGAAAATTCCAAAAAAACTGGAATTATTCCCCATGTGCTCAATATGTCTGCAACGCCAATTCCGCGATCACTCGCAATGACGATGTATGGCGATCAAGATATTTCCGTACTCAATGAATATCCCGCGGGCAGAAAAGCGATTCATACGCGCGTGGTGAAAGATTTTGAACGCGAAGAAATGTATCGATTTATTGAAGAGGAAGTCAAAAACGGGCGTCAAGTTTATTGGATCTCGCCACTTGTAGAAGAATCTGAAACACTTGATATCGCGTCCGCAACGCAAATGTTTGAGCTTTTGGAGGTAGTGTTTCCTAATTTTTCTGTCGGACTCATTCACGGAAAAATGAGCGGAAAAGAAAAAGACGCGATTATGCAAGATTTTTATGACAATAAAATTCAGATTTTATCATCCACTTCAGTTGTGGAAGTTGGGGTGAATAATCCGAATGCGACGATTATTTGTATCGAAGCAGCAGAACGATTTGGACTTTCGCAACTACATCAGTTTCGTGGGCGCGTCGGGCGCGGCGAACACCAGTCGTATTGTTATCTTTTTACAACCAAAGAATACAAATCTGAGCGGCTTCGTGCGATGGAAAAAACCAACGATGGATTTGAACTCGCTGAAATCGACCTCGAGTTGCGTGGACCAGGTGAAGTATACGGCGTTCGTCAATCCGGCGTTCCCGATCTCAAATTTGCTGACTTACGCGATGTAGATGCGATTGCCGAGGTTCGCGAAGATATCGAAGAATATTTAAAAAATCAAAAAATAAATAAAAAACAGGCTGAATAATAGACCTGTTTTTTAAAAAATATTCCAAAAACATTACTTGATATAATCCATAATTTTGGCGTATTTTTTGCGAATTTTATTCACGCAATATTGTGTGCAATCCTTTAGTGAACTATGATTGATGGCGATTTCGAGGTTGTGACGATAATCATTTTTGAGAACTACAAGCAACCAACGCTTCGATATTTCCAAACCACTATCCATCATTTTTTTCTTGCAAAACAATTCAAATTGCTCCAAATAATTTTGGTGCTCAGGATTTTTCGCATCATATGCTTGCGCAAAATCTTTCATCTCACGCGCAATCTCCACACAAATATCAATCTCTTCCTGCTTCAATTCTATAAATGAATGCTCATGGAGAAATTCTTCTACATCAATTTTTCGCCAACCAAGTGGCATATACGAGGCAAAAGTGCGTTTTTCCATAATCTAAAAATATTGATAGTAAAATGATTATATAAGTTCTTGGAAAAAAGCAAGTTTTTGAGAAATTTTCTTGACAAATAATATTTTTTCTGTAAAAAGTATAAAATTTTCGTACTTTTTCGTATATGGCCCAAAAATTGCAAAACGGATACCAAATTCTTTCGCATGGTGGAATCGGAAATCGAGAAAAAAATTATAATCTCACTGGGTCGTGCCACGAGTTGCGTGTGGCACTGCAAGGTGAGATTTATCGTATTCTCGTGGATATGGGTGGCTATCAATGACCCGGAAAATTGGACCGAAATCTGGATGAAATTTTGGAATGAAAAAACCATGGACATCCTCGCGTTGAAGCGGTGGTTTTTACACATTGACACATGGATCATATTGGCGATGCCCTTCATCTCACGCGCCATAGCGTTGGAAAAATTCTCGCATCATCCTATACACGCGATATTATCAAAATTGCTCTGGAAGACGCGATTAAAATCGCGGAAACAGATTATGAAGTCAAGCAAAGCAATTTTCAGTCATATGTCAAAAAAACACTTTCAAATGCGGTACAAACCGTAAAAGAATATGAAAATGGAGGAATCAAACGAAACGCAAATGGCGACCGCATGGCCACAACAATCGAGGAACGAAATCGAGATATACACTATCAAGAGGCGAAAAAAATTCTTGAAAAAGAAAATATCGACGCGCACGACAAAAATTGGCGAAAAAAACTCACACCACCCAAAAAACCAGAATTTAATATCGATGATTTGGGAAAATTATTAGAACAAATTGAAACACATGATTTTGTTAATGGCTGGAACCAGATTGTGCCAGGAAAAATTGCAGTTTGTATGTTTAATGCTGGACATATTCTCGGGAGTGTCAGCCCACTTTTCCGCATCACAGACGCAAAAGGCGAAAATCATTTTGTCCATTTTTCTGGTGATATTGGCTCGTATCAAGGCAATATCATGCCAGCAGGACTTCCGACCGCACCAAAAAATTTTCCAATCGAAACGCTCCTGATCGAATCGACATATGGCGGGCGTGTTCGCGAAGATTTTGATACTAGTTTGAAAAAATTTGAGCAAGATTTGGCGCGTGATATTAAAAAATATAATACAATTGTGCAAGCCTGTTTTTCGCTAGATCGTTTGCAAAAAATTCTTTTTTACACGATTGATATGCAGAAAAAGGGGCTTATTCCGAACAACATTCCCATTCTTGTTGATTCAAAAATGGGTGCTGAATATATCAATCCGTACCTCAATGAAGCCAAAAAAATGCTTCGCGAAGCATCTCATCCAAGCGTGCCCGACCAACTCGCTGTCAATACAAAAAATTTAGAAAATTTCATCGATTATCTCGATCCAAAAAATAAAAATTATGAAGTTATCTCAACTGAGACGCGCGCGGGTATACTCGGCGAACTTGATGGCAAGAAAAAAATTATTCTCACAGCTTCCGGAATGGCCGAAGGCGGACCTGTAATTGAATATTTTAAACGATTCGCGGATGACGAAAAAAGTGTTTTTTATTTTCCAGGATTTTTGGTGCCAGGGACTCGTGGGCATGCAATTGCTGCGGAGCGCCCAGAATGAAAGGAAAAAATCGTGACGCTCGAAGGAAAAACTTTCGAAATTCGCGCCAAAATGGAACAAAAATCTGGATTTTCTGGACATGGCGATGAAAAGGATTTGCTCAAATATTTACAATCTACGAATCTCAAACGAGATGCACATATTCTCGTTATTCACGGCGACACAAAAAGCTCTTCAATAGCGCTCAAACATACGCTTGAACGCAAAGATTTTCCGCAAATCGTTCATGTTCCTGATCTGGAAGAAATTTATACCGTCAATTTTGATAAATAATTTATGTCTCGAAAAAATCGAAAAATCGCACACAGTCATGACGAGCAAATTTTACAAACCAAAAATACCTTCATAAGCGAGGGTCGCAACAAATCTGACAAAATTTTGAGTAATATCACGCATCGAATTTATGGAATTATGCGATTTGAAGCACTTTCTCCCGAAGAACAAAATCTTTTGACGAATTCTCCAAATTCTGCTATTTTGCACGAAAATCTTGCAAATATTTTGCATAATACCAAAAATCTTGCAAATATTCTCGCCTATCGTTCTCATAATGGTGTGCGCTGGCAATGTAATAGCGCTCACAAAATGAAGCAACATTTACTCGATCAATTTAGTGGCGGGCGGGCAGCAGAAATTATTTTGTGTGAAGCAATGATGCAAAGCGACCCAAAAAGTTTTCATTTTTTGCCAGTCAAGGAGCTTGATCTCAACTACAAAACCGATATGATTTCACGTGTTCCCTATCATCAAAATAACGCACTCAAAACGCTCGCAATTGGTGCACAGATCACGACTACTCCGATTGATATGGTTTCTGAAAATTTTCATAAATACAAAGAAAAATTGAAATAAATGCGCGCAGTGGTGCCATTTTTGGAATCCAATCAAACTCAGCGTGATCTCAAAAATCGCTTCGGAAGGCTCACAACGCCCGATATGATGTCATATATTGCACTGAACGGCGACCTACGAAAAATTTTTGCGCAAAATTCGAATTATTCAGAAACCAAATTTCAAGAATGGAAATCCAAAAATTTTGAAGGAAATGGCGTATTAGAGCTATTTGAAAATGATTATCGCGAAGATTTTCGCATCATTGCAGAAGAAATTTCGCGCGCACAGCATTTGATCGTGCGACCCTTTTTTCTCGAAAAAATTCAGGAAAATTTTGAGGAAAAATCGTCATTTTATGAGGTTTATGAGCGAAATCTTTCGCTTGATTCTGAGGCTCGCGAACTCACACTGAGTATCAAAAAACTCGATGAAACCATTGCTCGCGTCATTTTTTTCATCACTCCAAAAATACAGAAAAAACTGGAAAAAATCCATACAAAAAAATCCGCACAATAATGCGGTTTTTTCTTGACAAAATTTTTTTGGAAATATAATTTTTCTATGAATCAAAATTTTTTACAACAATATTTACAAAAACTCAAAAAATCTGGAATTGAGCGAAAAATCCCGAATATTTCGGAAGAAAATGCGCATTTTATCGGAAAAATTCTTTGTGACAAAAACCCAAAAAATATTCTGGAAATCGGCACTGCAAATGGTTTTTCGGCACTGAGTTTTCATTACGAACTTTTAAAAAATACAAAAAATCCTGATGAAGTTGCTAATATTTTCACGATAGAATACGCCTGGAATGCGCATATTGAAGCGACGGAGCATTTCAAAAATTGTAAAATTAAAAATATTTTTTCGATTTGGGGCGACGCCAAAAAAATTCTTCCGAGCTTGGCGGATCAGTTTTTTGATGTGGTTTATATTGATGCGATGAAAAAAGAATACTTAGATTATTTTTTATTATCACTTTCCAAAGCGAAAAAAGATGCCATTTTCATCATCGATGATGTGGAAAAATTCGCACACAAAATGCAGAATTTTTATAGTTTTTTGCACAAAAAAAATATCGCCTACCAGCTTGAAAAAACCGATTTAGACGATAGTATTATGATTATTGAGAGAAAAAATATCACGCTATAAAAAATTCCCAAATGGGGAGTTTTTAACAACCAGATACTGGCATTGACTGTTTGAAGGCATCAAGACCCTGAGTACAAGCCTGTGTCTGAAGATCTGCTGGAAGCTCAGCAAAACCTTTTTTAAGCTCATCTACTGCCTGAGTAAGTGCATCACCAGTGAAACCACTTTTTTCCATTGCACAAGAGTAGTATTTTACATAATCATCACAACCAGTAGACAAAGATGCTGAAGAAGAAGAAGAAGAAGTAGCAGTCGCAGTAGTTGCCTCAGTTGTTTCTGTAGATCCTGAAGATTCAACCTGTACGCCTTCTGTAGTTGCTGAGACTGATTCTGTCTGAACTGTAGTCTGAGTATCAGTTTTTACAGTTTCGGCAGCCTTGTTTCCACAAGATGCAAGAAATGTGAGTGCTACAAGAGCAATAAGAGCTTTTTTCATAGAATTTAAATAAAATAGAATATAAAAAGCCCGAGCATTATAAATATTTTTTTTGAAAAGACAAGATTTTTCACGATTTTTTCAGGAAAATTCAACATCCAAAAAATAGCAATACTTTTATAAAGGGAAAAATTGATTTCCAGAAAAATATATTGACTTTTTTATAGAAATATTAAAAAATAATTATAAAAAATATTTTTTCTTAAAAATCAATTTAAAATTTAAAGTTTATTGAAAAAATAATTGCTTTTTGGAAAAAAAATGATAAAATAGTGGCACTATTTATTATTTAGCAAAAGATTATGGCACTACAAATTTCAACTGACGCAACTTTTTCAGGACTCACTTCAAAAGGACTTGTGCTCGTGGATTTCTGGGCGGAATGGTGTGGACCTTGTCAGATGATGCTTCCTCGTCTCGAAGAGCTCGCTTCTCGTGTAGATGGAAAAGCAATCGTTGCAAAACACAATGTAGACAACGATTCTGAAACTCCTGCTTCTATGCGAATCATGTCAATCCCAACAATGATTCTCTTCAAAGACGGTCAACCAGTAGAAAAATGGGTTGGAGTTCAGGAAGTTTCTGTTCTTGAAGAAGCTATTGCAAAACACGCATAAAAAATTCCTAATTTAGGAATTTTTTTGTTACTTTTTCGCATATTGCAAATATTTGCAATAATATTTGGCTTATATAAAGGAAAAAATATTATTATTTTTATTAATACAAAAATTTGCAATAATAAATTTTTGGGGAAGAAACAGAGAATAATTGCAAAATTTTGCAAAAAATAAATATTTTGACAAAAATAAAAGGCTCTTTCGAGCCTCTTATCCCTTATGAAAAAATTTACCTTATCGCTAAGGCAAATACATTATACATAAAAATATAAAAAGTCAAGTATTTTTTAATTTTTCTTTTGAGAATTGTCGGAAAGAATATTTTCTGTTGCCTGATGTGTCTCCTGCAACGCTCGCGTTAAGCCTTTACTCAGCTTCTGAAGTCAGGCCCACGACGCCAAATATTCGCGAAATGCATCGAAAAAAGATGCTTCCTTTCCTTCGATTTTGGAAGCCAGATTTTCGTGATGCGAAAGGTTTTGTTCATTCATATTCTTTCTTGATGATAACACACAAATCATAAAAAGTCAAATTTTTGAAAATTTTTAGATTTTTTGACTTTTATGGAAATTTTTTTATGATATTTTTATGAAAAAATTATTAACAAAATTTGCTATTTTTACGATACTGGGAATATTTTTCTCGGCATATTTTAGCGAAATTCCGCATGCGGAAGCGCGTGCTGGGCACCATAGTTCTTCCAAAGATGATGGCACAGGAAGTATTGTGCTCACGGCCATCGCAATACTCTACTACGCGATTTATGAAATTCGTCGACAAAAAATGCTCAAAAAGGCAAAAAAAGACTTGGCGGACGCACTCAAAGATGATTCGAGTTGGAATTTAGATTGACTCAAAGAAGTAACAAAGGATATTTTTCTTAAATATCAGGATGCGTGGATGGAGAAAAATCTTGAGTCGATGCGGCCATATATGACGGATTTTTATTATCAAAAAGCTCAGAAAATCCTTGCCGGTGAAGCAGGCCTCAAAAATATTATGAAAAATATTCACATCCACAAAATGGAACTGATGTCAGTACGAAATTATCCTGGCAAGGATGGTGACATGTTCGCGATGGAAATTAAGGGCTCAATGATTGATTATACGATTCGCGAACGCGACGGAACTTTCGTAAGTTCGCCCATTTATCGCAATAAATATGAAAGTCTTGGACACTATGAAAATCGTGCGAAAACTGAGGCCTCATCTTTCACAGAATATTATATTTTTATCCGAGTAGACAATACTTGGAAACTCAATAACATTAAATCAGAATTTTCCATTATTCGTGATGTAATTGGGCTTTCCGAATCAAAACTTAAACAAATTCTGGAGCAAGAAAAAAATTCAACGAGCGTAAATGATGACGTTTTTTATAACACTTCGGTTGATAAAAATATTAAAAATCAAACCGCGAGAAATGCTGATGAAAATCAAGAAAAATCGTCCCGAAAACGAAAAAACGAACCCATCAATGAGCAAGAAAATCCATTTTTTCCAAAATAAAAAATCCCCATTGGGGATTTTTTATTCTTCATCATCAGATGCTTCAGAATCTGTTTCAGCAAATGCTGGAGCATTTTTTCCGTTTTCACGCACTTTCTGTTCAAGTTCCTTCATAATTTCTGGGTTTTCTTTGAGGAAATTGCGAGAATTTTCGCGACCCTGACCCAGACGAGTATCGCCATACGAGTAGAACGCGCCCGCTTTTTTGATCACACCACGAGCCACGCCAAGATCCAAAATTTCACCTGCGAGAGAAATTCCTTCATTGAAGAGGATATCCACTTCTACTTCACGGAATGGAGGCGCTACTTTATTTTTCACAACCTTGATTTTCACCTTATTTCCCATCGCTTCTTTGTTGTCGCCAGTTCCCTGTTCGAGTTTTTCTTTGCGGCGAATATCAAGGCGCTGAGAAGCATAAAATTTGAGCGCATTACCACCAGTCGTTGTTTCAGGAGAACCGAACATTACACCGATTTTCATACGAATTTGGTTGATGAAAATCACTGTACAATGCGACTTGTTGATGGCACCCGTAATTTTTCGGAGAGCCTGAGACATAAGGCGCGCGTGAAGCCCCATGAAGCTGTCACCCATATTTCCTTCGATTTCCGCCTTCGGTGTCAAAGCAGCCACAGAATCGACAATAATCAAATCTACCGCCCCAGAATGTACAAGTGCATCCACGATTTCAAGCGCTTGTTCTCCATGATCTGGCTGGGAAACGATGAGTTCATCGATATTTACACCAATTTTTTGTGCATACGAAGGATCAAGCGCGTGTTCCGCATCTACAAAGGCCGCAACACCGCCTGCCTTTTGCACTTCAGCAATCGCATGAAGCGTTAATGTTGTTTTACCAGAAGATTCTGGACCATAAATTTCGATGATTCGCCCTTTTGCATATCCGCCACCAAGCGCATCGTCAAGCGCAATAGATCCAGATGAACTCGTCTCAACACGCATATGCACGCGTTCTCCGAGTTTCATAATTGATCCAGCCCCAAACTGCTTCTCAATTTGAGAAAGTGCCGTAGCAAGGGCTTGTTTTTTGTTATCGTTCATAATCTTGAAATTAAAATACTGACTTGATTTTTCTAAAAATTCAAAAATTTTCAAAAAATTCTGCATTGATTATACAAAATTTTTCACTTTTTGCAAAAATAAAAAATTATGATTTGAAGAAATTATTTGTTTGCAAGGATTTCACGAAGCCGATCTTGAAGCGTCGGAATTACATTTTCTTCAAACCAAGAATTTTGTTTTCTCCATCGAAAATTGAGCAGACTCGGATGCACAATCGCCAAAAATGATGAAGAATTTCCGTTCAGCGTAAATTTTGAATTTGAAGGAAAAAATTATACCGGCTGTGCGAGCGAAACGAATCCTTTTTTCATGATGGGAAGATTTGGGAAAATTTCAAGTTTTCTCACCAAGACAGGCATTGAATATCGTAGTTCTGTTCCAACTGATGGTAAATACGAGATGTATACGAGCGATGATTTGGTACAAATACATTTTGAACACCCGGCCGACCCTGAAAAATGACATTACATCGTTTTGCGAAATAATTCCTACGATGACACGGTTTATTGGAATGGTGATAATAAAATCGATCACGAAACTTGCGAAAAATTCGCTGATGATAAAGATTTGATGGCATTTGGAATTTTTTATGATTGCAAAAGAGTATATCAAAATTAAAAAAACATCAAAAAAATCCGTTCTTTTTGTACTTTTGGGACGGATTTTATTTTTGGAAAAAATCTTGACTTTTAGTGCTTTTGTATATAATGAACAAGGTTTTGTTGGGGTATCGCCAAGTGGTAAGGCATCGGACTCTGAATCCGACATGCGTAGGTTCGAATCCTACTACCCCAGCCATCTGGATCTGTAGCTCAGTCGGTTAGAGCAGAGGCCTCTTAAGCCTAAGGTCCTGGGTTCGAGTCCCAGCAGGTCCACCATAATTGCAATACGAAGTCGAACTATTTTTGTTACTACTTAATAGTTTGAATAATGAGAAAACAAAAAACTAAGAAATGTTATTCTTAGTTTTTTGTTTTCTTTATTGTGAAATATTCCGGATTTAAAATTCCTTTTTTAGAATTATTTAAGCTAATTTATATATTTATATGATTCTATGATTAAGATTTTTATATTAAAATTAAATATTTGTATTTCAAATATATATAATTTGTAACTTTTACTTGTTTTTTATAATTATGATAACTAAAAAGACTTTAAAATATGCTATATATAAATTTAATGATAGAATAAATTCTTGCAAAATATTATTTTGAAAATATAATTATTAAAATTGAGTAATATTAAATATAATATCTTTCTACTTGCTATTTTAAAAACAATGGTATTGTAAAAAGTATTTGTTTATTTATTGATTTTTTATCAATTATAATTATTATTAAGGAGAATAGAAATATTATTCTAGTAGAGATAAATGTAAAACTTTACTTGATAAAAAAACAATAAAACTAAGCAATTTATAAAATGGTATAAATTTAAACTACTATAAAATAATATAGAACTCTAAGATAACTTTTAAAACAATTTGAGAAGTTTTAAAATGTTTTAAAATGCTAAACAAATTAATTATTTTAAAAATTATATAACTTTAAAAAAATATGGAATTACAGCTATTTACACAACTTAGTATAGATTATGCAAACCAAAGAAATTATTTAGATAATTTATTTAATGTATATCCTACTATACCTAATTGAATAAGAAATATTAATGATATAAAATGGTGAAATGTGGAAACATTTTTTAATAGCAAGGATAATTCTTCTTTAGTTAAAGAATTATTAAGTTTTGAATTATTTCCTATTAAAGACTCCTATGTATCATATTTAAAAAGAGATAATACTTCAATAGAAAGAAATCCAAAAACTATAAATAGATTAGCATGAATACTATATGAAATGTGATTAGATAAAATTTATGATAAATGTAGTGAACCAAAAGAAACAAATAGACAAATAGGTCCTTTATTTAAGAGATGGGTAGATTCTTGAGCTTTATGATTGACTCCTTTAAATAAATCTGACTTTCTAAAAACAGAAGATGATGCAATATTATCTTGAAGTGATGAGGAAATGAAAAATTTCGCAAAAGAATATCTATGATATAAAAGAGAAAAATGATTAGATTTTATTTGAAGGTTTAATTGAAAATATGTCATCGGGGAAGCTAAATTTTTAACAGATTTTTGAGGACATCAAAATGCTCAATTTGAAGATGCAATAAGTACTATAAAATGAGAAGCCAATACAGATGTAGTAAAAATAGCTATATTAGATTGAGTATGTTATATAAAAAGGAAATCAAAAATGTATAAAAAAATTACAGAAAAATATAGTGATTACAATATTATAAGTGCCTTAGTACTAAGGGAATTCTTATACTCATTATAATTATAAAAATATATGAAATTAGAATATAGGTGAAAAAAAACTAAAACAGCAATTTTAAAAAAAAATAATTCTTTTTATTTTTCGAAGGAGTTTAAATTTTGAGAAAATAATCTAATAGAATGAGATAATTTTGAAGCTCTAAAATTGCTTTTACATAAAGAAAAATTACAATGAAAAATAGATTTAATATATATAGACCCTCCTTTTGCAACAAATAATATTTTTACAATTGATGATGATATAGCTAATTCTATTAGCAGGACTAAAAATTGAAGAATTGCCTATAAAGATGATTTAAGAGAAGAGGAATTTTTAGAATTTATTAGAGAAAGGTTAATTATATTAAATGAACTTTTAAGTGAAAGTGGGAGTATTTATTTACATATTGACTATAAAATATGACATTATATAAAAATTATAATGGATGAGGTTTTTTGACAAAAGAATTATAGGGCTGATATTACTAGAATAAAATGTAATCCAAAAAATTTTACTAGAAAATCTTTTTGAAATATGAAAGATATGGTGCTTTTTTATTCTAAATCTAATAAGGCTACCTTTAATGACATAAGAGAACCTCATACAAAAGATGATATTATAAGATTATTTCCACGGAAAGATGAAAATTGAAAGCATTATACCACAATCCCTTTACATGCACCTTGAGAAACACTAAATTGAGAAACTTGAAAAGAATGGAAAGGAATGTTACCACCAAAGGGTAGGCATTGGAGAACATCACTTGAAACTTTAACAAAATGGGATAAAGAAGGTTTGATTGAGTGGTCATTAAATTGAAATCCTAGAAAAAAGGTATACTCAGATGAAAAAAAAGGTAAAAAAATACAAGACATATGGACTTTTAAAGACTGACAAAAATTACAATATCCTACTCAAAAAAATATTGAATTATTGAAAAGAATAATAGAAATATCATCAAAAGAAAATGATATTGTGCTAGACTGTTTTTGAGGTTCTTGAACTACGTTCATTGCGTCAAGTATATTAAATAGAAAGTGGATTTGAATTGATAATTCAAAAGAGGCTATAAAAGTCATAAAAAATAGATTAGAAAAAGATAAAGTAAATTATAATTTTATTAAATTAGATAAAAGAAAGTAAATTTAAAAATCTTATTAGTAGACTTAATTGTAGTATATATTAGATTGGTTATTTAAATTTAGATTTACTCAATATAACAACTAATTTTGATTTAGCGAAAATTATTCTCTAGTAATGCTTTATGGTGTTATATTTGCTATTTGATATATTATTTTTGTTTTTATTTATTTCATATTTATTTTGAAGTAAAATTTCCCTAAAAATACTATATACTATTTTCACATAAAAAACACTTCATAAAAAATAGTTTTTTCTTGTATTTAAATGAAAAAAATATATTTCAAAATAAAAAATATATTTCCCCCTTTAAAGGAGTTATATACAGAAATATCTCCATAAAAATACTTTCTCAATTGAGAAAGTATTTTTATTTTTGAAGTAAAATTAAAAAGAGAAAGAAAATACAAAATTTTCTGACTTTTTATTTCCAAAGTATTTACTTTTAATTTCTTTCTTTAAAATTTATCCATCCTTATGGATAAAAATATTTTTTGCAAGCAAAAACTACTTCCAAAATCCACAACTAAATTTGTTATTTCTGGATAGGTTTTCAGCATTATAAAAATACAGATATTTTCAAAATAATCAAAGAATGCTGTAATAAGAGGAAAAATAGCAAAATTTTTTAGTCATTGATTTTTGATTCAAATTTGTTTTTGTAGCTTTATGATGATCCAAATATAGCATATTGCAAAAAGTGCTGGATATAGGCTATCTAGAAATAATTGTGGGAATATACAATAACTTTATCATCTTTCTTGCAAAGTAGAAAATAACTCAAAAACTTCTTTTTTAATAATTTGTTTTCAAATCCAAAATTTCTAAACTATTTGTGATGGTATGTAAATAAGGAATTGTATACAAAATCATAGATAAATAATATTTGTGAGAACAAAGCTCCAAAAAATTTGCTTTCCAGTTTTTTCTTCAAATAAAAATTTACTCATGTTTACAAAAAATTTTAAGATATACTATTCACCATATATTTCAAATTCCCTTTTCTTCAAAAAAATAAAAAACATAATATCATTGAAATTTTCAAAAAAATTCATATACTTCTCATGTTTTTAAAAAAGATTATGGCTGTGAAAAAAATTTCTATCGAACTCTTGCAAGATGTGGCTCATATGGGCCGAAAAGGCGATATTATCGAGGTTTCTTCGGCTCAAGCACGCAATTCTTTGATTCCCAAAAAAATTGCTATCGAAGTCACTCCAGAGCGTCTCAAAAAACTCGAGCAAGATAAAAAACGTGCTCAAGATCAGGCTCGTGAGCGCCTTGAAAAAGCCTTTGACATCCAAAAAACTTTAGAAAATCAGGAATTTCATTTTTCACTCAAAGGAAAAAATGGGAAAATTTTTGGTGGGCTCGGTGAACATGAAATTATTTCCGCGATTGACAAAAAATTTCACATTCATTTTGAAAAACGCGACATTAAATTGCCGAACAAAACGCATATCAAAACCACTGGGCGCCACCTTGTGTACATCCATATCACGCACGATACGATTGCGAAAATTTTTATCGAAATCACTATTGATGAAAAATAATTATATCGCGCTCGACTACGGCACGCGCAAAACTGGCCTCGCCTACTCGGTCGAAAATTTTTGTTTTGCGCACAAAACGGTACCTACGAGCGAACTTCTCGCCTATTTGGAAATATTTATTGCCGACAAAAAACCGAGTGTTATCATCATTGGAATGCCGTACAATATTGATGGCACGATGTCCACACATGGAAATCGCGTGAAAAATTTTGCCAAAAAACTCGAAAAATTTGGGTTGCCGATTATTTTTCACGACGAACGACTCACGACGAGCGAGGCAAAAATCGCTTTTGCTGAAAATAATTTTTCCGGCGATATTGATGCCGAAAGTGCGCGCTTGATTCTGGAAAATTTTCTGAATTGACAATAAAAACATCATTTGTCAAGAGTGTTTTGTCAGGATTTTTTCTAAAATTTGCGCTTTCAAAAAACTTTTGCTACCATAGAAGAAATAACTTCCTTCTATGGTTTTTTCTTTGTCATCTCT
>ERZ773008.61-NODE-61-length-74917-cov-10.337648_pt1 | contig 74917 bp, 87 predicted proteins | sample MGYA00580664_ERZ773008 | MGnify/ENA primary metagenome ERZ773008 (study PRJEB29015, sample SAMEA2738016) | human oral metagenome | biome: human oral; feature: human-associated habitat; material: dental | place: China | collected 2048 ...
TTGCAACGTGATTTGCTATTACTGCGGCTGCAACAAAGTCATCACCAAAGACACCGGAAAAGCCGATGAATACTTGACTTATCTGGAAAAGGAAATGGCGTTGCTGAAACCGCACCTGCACGGTAGGCACAAATTGGCGCAGCTGCATTTCGGCGGCGGCACGCCCACGTTCCTGAGCGATGAACAGCTGGAACGCGTGTTCCGCATGATTGGCGAACATTTCGAGCTGATGCCGGATGGCGAATATTCCATTGAAATTGACCCGCGTAAAGTGAGCCGTGAAAGCGTGTTCAAACTGGCGAAGCTGGGCTTTAACCGCATGAGCGTGGGCATTCAGGATTTCGACCCGAAAGTGCAGGCTGCCGTGAACCGTATCCAAACGGTGGAAGAAACGCAAAATGTGATTGAAGCGGCGCGCGATGCGGGCTTCAAATCCATCAGCGTAGATTTGATTTACGGCCTGCCGCACCAGTCGGTGGAAAGCATCAAGCCGACGCTGGACACGGTGTTGAATGCGCTGAATCCCGACCGCATCGCACTGTATCATTACGCGCATTTGCCGCACATTTTTAAACCGCAGCGGCGTATCGATACCAATGCCGTGCCGTCCAGCGAAGAGAAGTTGGACATTTTGCAGTACGCGGTGCAGCTGCTGAACGAAAAAGGCTATGTATTCATCGGCATGGATCATTTTGCCAAACCGGAAGACGAGTTGTCGGTGGCGCTGAGAGAAGGCAGGCTGCAACGCAATTTCCAAGGCTATTCCACCCACGCGGACTGCGATTTGATTGCCATCGGCGTGTCCAGCATCGGCAAAGTGGCCAATACATACAGCCAAAACCAGCGCAATCTGGACGATTATTATGCCGATTTGGACGCGGGCAGGCTGCCGGTGATGCGCGGCATCGTGTTAAGTGAAGACGATATTCTGCGCCGCGAAATCATTCAGGATTTGATGTGCCGCTTTGCGGTGGATTTCGACGATTACCGCGACCGCCTGCCTGCGGGTGCGGCAAAGCAGGATTCGGTGGAATTGGCGCATATTCAGAAAATGGCGGAATTGGGCATTATCAGCAGCGAGTTGTTGCGCCGTTGCGAGGAAACGCAGGGCGGTTCGCCGATTGCGAATTATTTTGCGTCAGAAATCAAGGATATGTGGCGTTTGGCGGAATCTGGCCTGGTAGCGATTACGGACGACGGCATCCGCGTAACACCAAAAGGACGCTTTTTAATCCGTAACATCGCCATGGTGTTTGACGATTATCTGCGGCACAAGGAAACCCGTGCGCAGTATTCGCAAACCGTGTAAGGGTGTACAATACACGGCAAACGCGGTGGAACAAAAAAGCAGCCTGCACTTGAAATGCAGGCTGCCCGCCCTTATCTGCCACACTGTCTTAACGTTTTCCCCTGCAAGGAGCTTATTATGTCTGACGAATCTCCCATTATTTTCACCGATTCCTGCTGCGCCAAAGTGGCGGATTTGATTGCCGAAGAAAACAATCCCGATTTGATGCTGCGCGTGTTTGTGAACGGCGGCGGCTGTTCGGGTTTCCAATACGGCTTCACTTTTGACGAAATCAAAAACGACGACGATTTCCAAATCGAAAAAAACGGCCTGACCTTCCTAGTCGATCCGATGAGCTATCAATACTTGGTCGGTGCAGAAATCGACTACACCGAAAGTTTGCAAGGCTCGCAATTCGTGATTCGTAACCCGAATGCGGAAACCACCTGCGGTTGCGGTTCTTCCTTCTCGGTTTAAAATGGATATTTTGGCAATTTAAAAGCAGCCTGCACTTCAAAAAAGAAGGTGCAGGCTGCTTTTTTATTCGTTAAAACAGAGCATTATTGCGTCCAGTAATAACGCACGATATGGAAGAAAATGGGTGCAGCAAAGCAGATACTGTCCACGCGGTCGAGCATGCCGCCGTGTCCGCGAATCAGCCGCGACCATGTTTGAATGCCGAAGCTGCGCTTAATCGCCGCCATCACCATATTGCCGCAGAAGCCCAGCGAGCATAGCAACGCGCCGATGGCCGTGCCCTGCCATACGGAAAACGGCGTGATGAACGACAACGCAGCCGCCAGTGCCACCGACAAAATCCACGCCACGATAACGCTGCGCAGCGATTTATGCGTGAACCAATCAGGGAAAATACTCCTGCCGCCCAAAATACGGCCGCAGAGATATTGCAGCACATCATGCACCTGCACCACGGAAATCATGAAAATCAGCAGCAGGATATTGCGGTCTTCAAAGCCGGGAATGGACAGCATGAGCAGGGCAGGGACGTGCGACAGGCTGAAAATGCTCAGCATCGCGCCCCATTGGATTTTGGCGGCGCGCTCAATAAAATTGCCCGTGTCGCCAGAAAGGCTGGCAATGATGGGCAGCCCCAGAAACGCATAAACGGGAATCAGCGCGGAAAACATGCCGTACCAGTCGGTCAGCACGAAATAATATTGCAGCGGCAGCAAAATATAAAAGCACGCGGCGATGACGTTGTGGTCGCTGCGGCGGCGGTAGGCCAGCGTCATAAATTCGCGCAATGCGGCAAACGAAACGGCAAAAAACAGCAGTGTTGCGCCGATTTCGCCAAACCAAAATGCCAATAGCAGCACGATGGTCATGACCCACCAAGAGGAAATCCGCGTTTGAAATTCGCGCACGGCGGCATTCGGCTGCATTTCATAGCGGCGGGCAACGAAATGGGTCAGCAGGCTGATGACGGTCAGGCCTGCAAAAATGCTGATAAAGACAAAACCAGCCTGCACAGGCAGATGATGGAGCGTATTCATGCCGTTCCTTTACGATGAATGGTGGTTGGGGGCGGGCAGGCGTTTGCCTTCGGGGGCCAGGGCCAGCATCGCGTCGCGGGCGCGTTGCAGGAAATCGTCTTTGCTTTCTCCGGGGAAAAGCTGGATTTCTTTGCCGATGTTCACTTCGCAGATAATCGGCACGGGGATGAGCTTGCCTTTGGGCAGCACGCGGTTGATGTTGTCAATCCAGATGGGGACGAACTGCACGTCGGGATTTTCGCGCGCCAGATGGTAGATGCCGCTTTTGAACGGCAGCAGCGTCACGTCATCGTCCATATTGCGCGTGCCTTCGGGGAAAATAATCAGCGACGAGCCTTCTTGCAGCGCGGCGGACATTTGCTGCGTGATGGCTTTGGGGTCGTTGCCGTTGCGCATAATCAACAAGCCGTTGAATACATTGTTGATGATGAAACGTCTGAATTTGCCTTTGAGCCAATAGTCCGCACCGGCCACCGGACGCGCCAGCTTGCGCCATTTTTTCGGCAGGGAAATCCACACCATGACAAAGTCGCCGTGGCTGGCATGGTTGGCAAAATAGACCTTTTTTTCGGGGGAAAACGAGATGTCACCTTCGAATTTGGGGCGCACGCCGGTGATGAACGAGACGAAGAAATACAGAACTTGGTCAATCAGCCAAGCCAGCAAACGCGATAAAAAACGGGGCATAACCGGCTTTCTATGTAATTAATGGTTAAAGGTTGGTGAAATTGTAGCGGAAAAAAGTGCAAGCTGCTTGGATTTGGTGTTTTTGGCGGCGGCATTAGGGTTTGCAGGTAGCCTGCACATGGGAAAATGGTTGGAAAAATGCAAAATTTTAGCCAAAATGCACACAATATTCAAAATTTGTTTTATTTGGAAACAATACCTTACATTTATTTTTAAAAATAATAACAGTTATCATTTGCAATATTTACCAATATCCGTATAATACGACTCACCAACTGCATGACAGCTTGTTTCACACTGTAAACGAAATGTTGTGTAGCTTATTTTGGTAGTGGTTTGTGTTCCTTTTGCGCCCTTGTTGTGAAAACAAGGGCGATTTTTTTGCGGCGGCCAAAGTGCAGGCTGCTTTTGCAGCGTTTGGGCGGCTATTTCGAATAACTGCGCTGCCCGAAGAGCGCCGTGCCGATACGCACCATGGTCGCCCCGCAGGCGATGGCGCATTCCAAATCGCCGCTCATGCCCATTGATAACGTATCGGAGTGCGGCGCGATGGTTTGCAGGCGGGCAAGGTGTTGCCGCATGGCGGAAAACTGTTGCCGCAGCACGGTTTCATCGGCATCGGCTTGGGCAACGCACATCAGGCCGCACAGTTGCAAACGTGGCAGCATCGCCACTTCCCGCGCCAAATCGTCCAGCGCTTCGGCGGTAATGCCGTGCTTGTTGGCATCTTGTGTGATGTTGATTTCGATGCACACCTGCAAGGGCGGCAGGTGTTCTGGGCGTTGGTTATTCAGGCGGCGCGCGAGTTTTGCATTGTCCAGCGTGTGCAGCCAGTGCGCGCGTTCGGCAACATAACGACTTTTGTTCGACTGAACCTGCCCGATAATGTGCCAGCAAATATCAGGGCAGTCGGCCAGCTGTTCGGTTTTCTGCCACCATTCCTGAATGTAGTTTTCGCCGAAATCGCGCTGCCCCAAGCCGTAAAGTTCGCGGATGTCGCTGGCGGGGAAGGTTTTGCTGACGGCAATCAGGTGCGGGCTGCCCAGGTCGCGGCGGGCATTCAAAGCAGCCTGCACGATGCGTTGGCGGACTTCTGTATAGGCCGGCAAAAGGCTCATGGCGTTCTCCATCATAACGGGCAATGCGTTTATTGTACCGCAAACACGCCGCCCCCATGCGGAAACTGCACAGGGGCGGCGTGTTTGGTTTTGAGTATTTGCAAGAAAGGAAGGTTTTATGCGATAGGCGGTACTCCGTGTCAGGCAATGACTTTATTATACACAAATAAAAACGATTATCAATACTTATTTTAAAATAAATGCGAATCTGTGCAACGGTTCATCAGGCAGGCGAATTTAACGTATAATTCGCCGATTCATTAACCAAACCATTTGCAGGCAGCCTGCACTTTCCAACATGCACACCATATACGAAACCGTTTCCCAAGAGTTACTCCATGCCAACGGCCTTTCTGCCGAAGAATTGGCCAAACCGCTGGCGCTCATCGGCACGCATTACGTGGATTATGCCGATATTTATTGCCAGCGGACGGCGTATGAAAGCTGGCATTTGGACGAAGGCATGGTGAAATCGGGCAGTTTCCAGATTGACCAAGGTGTCGGCGTGCGCGCGGTGTCGGGCGAAAAGACTGCTCTGGCCTATGCCGACAGCCTGACGGCCGATGCGGTGTTGCAGGCGGCGCAGGCGGTGAAAGTGATTGGCGCGGTGGGCAACCACACGCCCGTGCGCGTGCCTGTGACCACATTCGGCAAAACGGTTTATGCAGGCTGCAATCCGATTGCCACGCTGCCGTCGCCGGACAAAGTGGCGCTGCTGCAAAAAGTGGAGCAGCTGGCCAAAGCCGCCGATCCGCGCATCGTGCAGGTGATGGCAGGACTCACCTGTGAACACGATATGGTGTATATCGCCCGCATGGACGGCCGGCACGCCGCGGATATCCGCCCGTTGGTGCGGGTCAGCATCACCGTGATTGCCAAGCAGGGCGAACGGCGCGAACAGGGCAGCGCGGGCGGCGGCGGCCGTTTCGATTTGGGCTATTTCACCGAAGCCAAATTGCAGGAATATGTGAACCACGCGGTGCAACAGGCGCTGACCAATTTGGAAGCGCGACCCGCTCCGGCCGGCGCCATGAAAGTCGTGCTGGGCAGCGGCTGGCCGGGCGTGCTGTTGCACGAAGCGGTGGGGCACGGTTTGGAGGGCGATTTCAACCGCAAGCAGACCAGCGTGTTTGCCGGCAGAATCGGCGAGCGCGTGGCGGCCAAAGGCGTGACCGTGATTGACCAGGGCAATATTCCTGACCGGCGCGGCAGCCTGAATATCGACGACGAAGGCAACCCTACCGGCCGTACCGTGCTGATTGAAGACGGCATTTTGACGGGCTATATGCAGGACGAAACCAATGCGCGCCTGATGGGGGCGGAAGTCACCGGCAACGGACGGCGCGAAAGCTATTCGTCCGTGGTGCTGCCGCGCATGACCAATACCTTCATGGAAAGCGGCAGCCACCATCCGCAGGAAATCATTGAAAGCATCGACAAAGGCATTTATGCGGTGAATTTCGGCGGCGGGCAGGTCGATATTACCAGCGGCAAATTCGTTTTCAGCGCCAGCGAGGCCTGGTGGGTGGAAAACGGCCGGCTGCAATATCCCGTGAAAGGCGCCACCATCATCGGCAGCGGTTCCGAAGTGCTCAAACACGTTTCCATGATTGGCAACGACAGCGCGCTGGATACCGGCGTGGGCGTGTGCGGCAAAGACGGGCAGAGCGTCCCCGTCGGCGTCGGCCAGCCCACATTGCGCATTGACGCTGGGCTGACGGTGGGCGGCAGTGAAGCATAAAAAGCAGCCTGCACAGGAAAAGCACCATGAATTTATCCGCAGAATCCCTGATTGAAGCCGCATTGTTGCTGCAAACCGAGCCCATCAGCGAACGCCGTATGCGCGAACTGTGCCAGCCGCCCCTGTCGCAAGACAAACTGGTCGATGTGTTGGCGAATCTGAAAACACGTTGGCAAAACAGGGCATTGCAGTTGGTCTGCACTGCAGAAGGCTGGCGCTTCCAGTTGGCCGCAGAAGCCTTCGAGCCGCTGGGCAGCCTGCACGAACAGCGCACGCCGCGATATTCGCGCGCCGTGATGGAAACGCTGGCCATCATCGCCTACCAGCAGCCCGTCACCCGCGGCGACATTGAAGCCATTCGCGGCGTGGCCGTATCGCAAAACATCATGCAAACTTTGCAGGAGCGCGGCTGGATAGAAGTCATCGGGCAGCGTGACAGCATCGGCAAGCCGTCGTTGTGGGCGACCACCGCCGCATTTTTGAGCGATTTGCAACTGGGCAGCCTGGCCGATTTGCCGCCGCTCACCGATTTGGGCGCGCTGGTGTTGCCCGATATGCCGGAACCGCCGGCGGCGCAGGAAGATGCGCATGATTCGGGCGATACGGACCAATAGGGCAACGCAAAAAGCAGCCTGCACTTTGAACCTTCGAAGTGCAGGCTGCTTTTATTCGTCTTCCGGCAATATCGGTTTGCGCTGCCACCATGCGGTGCGCTCAATCGGGCGAATTTGCAATGCTTCGTTGCCCAGGGAAAGGTGCAGGCTGCCTTGCGTGTCGGTGCGCAGCAGGCGGATGTTTTGCCGTTGCAGCCGTTGTTGCGTGTCGGGGTGCGGGTGGCGGAAACGGTTGCCCAGCCCGCTGCTGGCGATGGCGGTGTGCGGCGCAACGTATTGCAAAAACAGGCTGCTGCTGGCGGATTTGCTGCCGTGGTGGCCGAGTACCAGAATTTGGCTGTGCAGCTTGTCGCCGTAGCGTTCGATGAGCTGCATTTCTTCGGGATTGCCGCTGTCGCCCATGATGAGCAGGGCGTGTTCGCCGGCAATCACGCGCAATATGCAGCTTTGTTGGTTGTCGGATTGTGCAGGCTGCTTGGGCAGAGTGAGAAATTCAAACCACACGCCGTCCGCCTGCCAATGCGTGCCGCCGCTGCAATGCCGCGCATTCGGATAATACTGCGGCTGCCCCGCCAAAAGCGTGCGGACGGGCAGCTGCCGCGCCAGTTCGGGATAGCCGCCGTCGTGGTCGTTGTCGTGGTGCGACAAAATCAGCGTGTCGATTTGGCGGATGCCGAGCGCGTGCAGGTTCGGCAGCACGGTTTGCGCGGCTTGGTTGCCCGTATCGAACAGAATGTTTTGCGTGCGTGTTTGCAGCAATACCGACAAGCCTTGCCCCACGTCCCAAACGTGGACGCGCAACGGGGCGTTCGGTGCGGGCGTGTAGGCTGCCCATGCGGCGATGATGCAGCAGGCGAGCGGTTTCAGGCGTGTGCCGCGCGGCAGCAGGAGGATGAGTGCGGCAACAAGCGCGAGCGCGAACAACGGCGCAGGCGCGTGGGCAAGGTGGTATTCGGGTAGTTGCGCGCCCAGTGCCAGCAGGATTTGGGCAACGTGTTCGCCGATATAGGCGGCGGCCTGCTGCAACGCGGGCAGGTGCAGGACGGAGGCGGCGAGCGCGAGCGGCACGAGCAGCCACGAAAACAAGGGGATGGCCACGGCATTGACCAGAGGGCTGAAAGGCGGCATGGCACCGAACAAGTGCAGCGTGGCCAAACTGCCGACCAAAGTGGCCGCCCACTGCCCGCGCACCGCCTGTTTCAATCCGTGCGCGTAATACTGCCGCCGCGTTACCGTTTTTGCAGGCAGCCTGCACGCCAAAGCCCACAGCAGCACGCCCACCAAGCCGAATGACAGCCAAAATCCCACAGCCAGCACCGAAGCGGGCTGATACAGCAGCACAGCGGTGCAGGCTGCCCACCACGTTTGCCAGCCGCCCACATAACCGCGCACCATCCATGCCGCGCCCAGCACGGTCAGCATCATCAGGCTGCGCAACGCAGGAATCTCCCAGCCCGCCAATCCCGTGTAAACACACGCCGCCAGCCATGAAGCCAACCAAATCCACACGCGCGGCCGCGCAGGCATGACGGGGCTGAAACGCAACAGGAAGCGGCACAGCCATCCCACGAGCACCGCCACCATGCCGATGTGCAGTCCCGAAATGCTGATAAGGTGGTTCAGTCCCAGCGGCCGCAACGCCGCCCACATTTCGGGCGACAAACCGCTGCGGTTGCCCACGGCCAGAGCCGTCATCAGGCCGGTGCCTTGCGGATATTGCGCGGCATTGGTTTGCCAGGTGCGGATAATGTGTTCGCGCAAACGGTTGATATTGAACGGCGGCGGTGTTTGAGAAACGGGCGTGCGCTCTTTGCCCAGCGTGGCCATGCCGTCGATTTGGTTGGCCAGCGCCCACGCTTCGCGGTCGAAGCCGACAGGGTTGCGCGTGCCGACGGCGGCGCGGAGTCTGGCGGACACCTGCCATCTTTCGCCCACATGCCATTCGCGCGTTTGGTAATCCTGCACCAGCAGGCGGAAGGTTTGCCCGTTGTCGCGCACGGCTTCGGCGATGAAGCGCGCCCGGCCTTGGGCATCGGGTTCGGGCAGGCCGGTGATGTGCAGTTGCACGGTTTCGCTAACGGGGCGTTCGGCGGACACGGGGACTTGCCGTGCCAATGCGGCTTCGGTACGGCACAGGGCATACAGCGTGCCAAACACCAGAAAGGCAAAAGTGCAGGCTGCTTTTCGATACCGCGGAAACGGCAAAAAGCAGCCTGCACTGATAAAACAGGCTAATAACACGCTCCAAAGCCACCACGAACCGCGTTCGGGCAGAAAAAAACTGCCCGTTGCGCCGATGCAGAACGCCGCCAGATAAACGGTGCGCGGTAACATATTCGCCCGAACGCCCGATTAAAAGCGGCGTTTGAGCTGGCACGCCTGCATAATCGACACGGCCAGTTCTTCCACGGATTTATGCGTGGTGTTAGTGTGCGGCACGCCGTGGCGGCGGAACATGGCCTGCGCTTCCACCACTTCGCTGCGGCAGGTGGCAAGGCTGGCATACGTCGAATTGGGGCGGCGCTCCTGACGGATGTCGTGCAGGCGCTCTGGCTGGATGGTGAGCCCGAACAGTTTGTGCTTATACGCTTTGACCATGCGTGGCAAATCGGTGGTGTCCAAATCGTCGGGCGTGAGCGGATAATTGGCGGCGCGGATGCCGTATTGCAGCGCCAGATAGAGGCAGGTCGGGGTTTTGCCCGAACGGGACACACCCATCAGAATCACGTCGGCTTCTTTCAAATCGCGATCGGACACGCCGTCGTCATGGTTCAGGGCGAAGTTCACCGCTTCCATGCGCGCGTCGTATTTTTCGACGTTGTGCACGCGGCTTTGCACGGAATGGCGCGCACTCACGCCCAGTTCGCGTTCCAGTTCGCCCAAAAACGCATCGAAATAGCTCAAATGCAGGCCTTGCGCGGTTTTGACGATTTCGCGCACTTCGTTGTTGGAAATACTGGAAAAAATCAGCGGCCGTATGCCGGATTCTTCTGCCGATTTGTTGATGATGTGCACCAAGGCGTGCGCTTTTTCCTGCGTGTCGATAAAGGGATAGGTGGCGCGTTTGAATTTGATGCCGTCAAACTGTTCCAGCAGCGCATCGCCCACGTTTTCGGAGGTGATGCCGGTGCGGTCGGAAACGAAAAAGGCGGGACGGCGGATTTGGGAATGGGTGGTCATGGCAAGTGTTTCCTGATAAACGGTCAGAGTGGTGTAAAAAAGTGCAGGCTGCTTTGTATGCGTTCGGATAAAAAGCAGCCTGCACCCGTTTTAACAGCAGCGTCCCCCGTTGGCCCCGCAACGGCGTTTGCGGCAGTAGTCCATGAACTGCTGCTCGGTCATCACGGGGGCGTTGGGATTGTTGCTGCGTTGGCGGCGGACGTAGTTTTCGTAATCCGGCACGCCTGCCATCAGGTTGGCGGTCAGGCGCGCGGTTTTCCACCATTTCGCTAATTTACGCTTCATTGTGTGCTCCTTGTTCAGGTGCAGGCTGCGTTCCGTCGCGGTACACGGCCGGCACTTCTTTGGCGGTGCTCCATGCGACTTTGCGCGCTTTCAGTGCCACGCGGATGCCATACACGGCCACCACCACGACCACGGCCATGAACAGCGCCGTCAGTCCGGCATTAACATAATCGTTGAAGATAATGCGCGCCATTTCTTCGGCGTTGGCAGCCGGTTTCAGGATATCGCCTTTGTCCAAGGCGGCCTGATATTTGTCCGCATGCGCCAGGAAGCTGACGCGCGGGTCGCTGTGGAACAGTTTTTGCAGGCCAGCATAGCAGGTGACGAACAATACGCCGACGGCCGGAACGAGCGTTACCCACATATAGCGGTCGCGCTTCATTTTCACCAATACCACGGTGCACATAATCAAAGCCACGCCTGCCAGCATTTGGTTGGCAATGCCGAACAAAGGCCAGAGCGAGTTAATGCCGCCCAACGGATCGGTCACGCCGGTGTGGAGGAAATAGCCCCACAAGGCCACGGCGAAGAAGGTGGCAACTAAGTTGGCGGGAATGGAATCGGTGTTGCCGAAAGGTTTGTAGAACACGCTGCCCAAATCTTGAATCATGAAGCGTGCCACGCGGGTGCCGGCATCAACGGCGGTCAGGATGAACAGGGCTTCAAACAGCAGGGCGAAGTGATACCAGAACGCCATCATGGCTTCGCCCGGAATCAGGCGGCTCATAATGTGCGCCATGCCCACGGCCAAAGTCGGTGCGCCACCGGCACGGGAAAGGATGGTGTTTTCGCCCACTTCTTTAGCGGTGTGCAGCAGCGTTTCCGCTTCCACAGGGAAGTTCAGTTTGGTGGTGATGATTTGTGCGGCATTGGCAGCATCGGTGCCAATCAATGCGGGCGGGCTGTTCATGGCAAAGTACACGCCGGGGTCGAGCGATGCAGCGGCGGCCAAGGCCATAATCGCCACGAAGCTTTCCATAATCATACCGCCGTAACCAATCATGCGGACGTGGGTTTCGTTTTCCAACATTTTCGGCGTGGTACCGGAAGAAATCAGCGCGTGGAAGCCGGAAACCGCACCGCAGGCGATGGTGATGAACAAGAACGGGAACAGCGCACCGGAGAACACTGGGCCGGAACCGTCGATGAAGTGGGTGACGGCGGGCATTTGCAGGGTCGGATTAACAATCACAATGCCCAAAGCCAACGCGATAATCGTGCCGATTTTCAGGAAAGTGGAAAGGTAATCGCGCGGTGTCAGCAGCAGCCAAACGGGCAATACTGCGGCCACGAAGCCGTAAATCATAATTGCCCAAGTGAGCTGGATGCCGTCCAAATCGAACCAGTGGCCGAAAGAACTGTGCGCTACGTCTTCACCGAACACAATGGCCAACATCAGCAGGATAAAGCCGACAATGGAAATCTCGCCGATTTTGCCCGGGCGGATATAACGCGTGTAAATACCCATAAACAGTGCAATCGGCATGGTGGCGGCAATGGTGAATGTGCCCCACGGGCTGTGAACCAGTGCTTTCACCACAATCAGCGCCAGCACCGCCATAATGATGACCATAATCATCAAAATACCGATGGAGGCAATCACGCCGGCCACAGTGCCGAGTTCTTGTTTCACAATATCGCCCAAAGACTTACCGTCACGGCGCATGGACACAAACAAGACCATCATGTCCTGTACCGCGCCGGCAAACACTACGCCGAAGATAATCCACAGCGTGCCGGGCAGATAGCCCATCTGCGCCGCCAGCACAGGTCCGACCAATGGACCTGCGCCCGCAATCGCGGCAAAGTGGTGGCCAAACAGAACGCCTTTGTGTGTCGGCACATAGTCCAAGCCGTCGTTGTGCCGCTCGGCGGGCGTGAGGCGGTTCGGGTCAAGCTGCATCACATTTTTGGCGATGTAGAGACTGTAATAGCGGTAGGCAACGGCATACACAGAAATGGCGGCCGTAACCATCCAGATGGCGCTGACTTGTTCGCCGCGGCTGATGGCAAGGGTGACGAATGAAGCGACCCCCACCAAGACCACGGTGCCCCAAATCAGAATTTGCTTGAGCTTATCCATGATTTGACTCCTCTGTTAAAAATGTGATGGGGAAAGATTAACATAAAACCAACGTGCGTTGATGAAAATTAACCAAAATATTGCAAAAAAAGCAGCCTGCAGGCTGCTTTTGGCGTGTGCGGCTTACTCTAAGGCAGCCTGCAAACGGCGTTCGATTTCATCGGCATCGAAAGAGTGGGCAATCAGCTCGAAACGGCTGTCGCGCCGCCACGAAACTTGGTTGGCGCCCCATTGTCCGTCCACCCAGTTGAGCCAGACCCATGTGTCCAGCACCTGAAACACGCCTTTGGCGCGCACCAGGCCGGTAGTCAATTTCGGCAAGTCATTGAAAAATTGTGTAATCCGTTCGCCGTCGAAATTGCGGCCGGCGGGGAAGGTGAAACCTTGCGACTGATAGCCCAGCGTGTTGTCCGGCAGGGTTTTGATGCGGTAGCGCGGTTTTTCGATGACGGGGATGTCGAGCCATGCCAACTGCATCTGCGCCTGTTCCACTTCCGCCACCAGCGCCTTGGGCGGGAACAGCTGCGCGGCCTGTTGGCGGAATTGCGCCAGCTGTTCGGGGCTGCACAAATCGATTTTGCTGGCCACCAGTACATCGCACACGCCGATTTGGTCTTTGTATAAGCCGTTGGCGGCGTAATTCGGGTCGATAAACTGGCGCGGATCGACGATGGTAAACACGGTGGAAATGGTCAGCGCGTCGCGGAATTCCGGGGCTTTGAGTTCGTCAATTACGCCGGCTGCGTGCGCCAATCCGCTGGCTTCTATCAGCAGGCGATGGGGCTGCTGCTGTGCCAGCATTTTCTGCACGGTGCTGCTCATTTGCCCGCCAGCGGTGCAACACAGGCAGCCGCCCGAAATTTCGGCCACGGGAATGCCGTTATCCGACAGCACCGCACCATCGATGCCGATTTCGCCAAATTCATTGACGATGATGAGCCATTGCTCTTCCTGCGGTTTTTGGGCGATGAGGCTGCGGATGGCGCTGGTTTTGCCGGTGCCTAAAAATCCTGAAAAAAGGTGTACTTGTGTTTTCATGATGGGGTATCTTGAACATAAAAAGCAGCCTGCACTTTAAAAGGCACCGCCATGTTTGCAATGGCGATGCCGCGCAGAACCGTTCAGTGTATATATGGATTGCGGAGGTGAAAAAGCAGCCTGCACTTATTCGTCATCGTCGTCGCCGTAATATTTCACGCCGATTTTGATGGGTTCGCGGCCTTTTTCGCGCCGCCATGCGTTGGTGTCGCGCAGGGAATAGGCGCAGCCGCAGTATTCCTGCTGGTAGAAGTGTTCGCGTTTGCTGATTTCAATCATGCGCGCGCTGCCGCCGCCTTTGCGCCAGTTGAAATCCCAGTACACAATGCCCGGATAGTGCGCGGCGGCGCGGTGTCCGCAATCGTTGATTTGCGCCATGTTTTTCCAGCGCGAAATACCCAGCGAGCTGCTGATGACTTTGAAGCCGTGTTCGTGCGCGTACAAAGCCGTGCGCTCAAAACGCATATCGAAGCACATGGTGCAGCGGATGCCGCGTTCGGGTTCGTATTCCATGCCTTTGGCGCGCTCGAACCAGTTGTCCACATCGTAATCCGCATCGATAAACGGCACGCCGTGCTTTTCGGCAAAGCGGATGTTTTCTTCTTTGCGGATTTCGTATTCTTTGAGCGGGTGGATATTGGGATTGTAGAAATAAATCGTGTAATCAATGCCGCTGGCGAGCAGGGCTTCCATCACTTCGCCGCTGCACGGGGCGCAGCAGGAATGGAGCAGGAGCTTGTCCGCGCCGTTGGGCAGGGTCAGTTTGGGGCGGTCGATGGGGGTGACTTGTGGTTTTGCGTTCATTTTGTTTTTGATATCAATGTGGTGCGTGGTGGTGGGGAAGGTCGCCGTCCAAATGGTAAACCGTGCCGCAATAAGGGCACTCGACACTGCCGTTGCCCTGAATCGGCAGGAACACGCGCGGATGGCCGTTCCACGATTCGGTGTGGGCGTTTTTGCCGTTGCAGTAGAGCGGCAAATCGTCGGCGGTCAGGACAATGGTATCGGGATGCGGAGCAGTCATGGCAGAATCCTTTGTTTTAGGGTGGTCGGAGAGATGTTTATTGTACGCAAAAAACAGGCATTTGACAAAATGACTTATCGCTGGGATAATCACGCGGATTTCAGATTAAATTTGAATACAGCCGTTTGATGAGACGGCTGTGTTTTTTGCGGTATTGCAAAAGCAGCCGTTGAACGTTAGGAGGTGATGGTTTCCATCATGAGGGCGTGTTTTCCCTGTGGAGCTTCTGCGAAATGACACATTATTTTTTATTTTTAACTATTTTTTGTGAGGAAACAACAATGCCTTCTATCCGTGTAAAAGAAAACGAACCTTTTGAAGTGGCGATGCGCCGTTTTAAACGCTCTATCGAGAAAACCGGCCTGCTGACCGAGCTGCGTGCCCGCGAAGCTTATGAAAAACCAACAACCGAGCGCAAACGCAAAAAAGCCGCTGCTGTGAAACGCCTGCAAAAACGCCTGCGCAGCCAAACACTGCCGCCAAAAATGTATTGATATACAGACAACGGCCAACCGCCTGTTCCGAATCGGGGCAGGCGGTTTTGATTTACCGCTTTAAAAAGCAGCCTGCACTTTAAAAAACGAAAGTGCAGGCTGCTTTTTCAGCGTTTTTGGTAATACAGGACGGTTACATACGCCAAAATGGCGGCACACACGGCGACCTGCGCATAAAAGCCGATGCCCAGGCTGGTGGCATCTGCCATGTTGATGGCTTCCAGTTGCGTCAGCAGTTTGTCGCGGTAGCGGAAGAAAAAGCGGATGAGGTTGGTGGTGGCAATAAGGGCGGGGAGGGTTAGTGTGATGTAATCTATGTTGTTTTTCTGCCGCGCTTCTTTCCAAAGTTTGCCGGCGAACGCCAGTAAAAAGAGCGGTATGATGATTTGCACTTCATAGCCGGGCATGGACTCTTCGCCCAAGTGTACCCAAGGCAGCAGGACGCTGAATGCACCGCATAAATACAGGATAATCAGATGGGAAAACTGCGCGCCACTCAGTTCAATCAGCCTGCTGTTTTTGGATACAGGCTGCTTTTGGGGTGCAGGCTGCTTTTGAGGTGCAGGCTGCTTTTGAGGTGCAGGCTGCTTTTGAGGTGCAGGCTGCTCGGGCGCGGCGGCGAAAAAATCAGGTTCGATTTCGCGCAGTTTGGCGTTATATGCGCGGCGCGTTTCGGCGTGGTACAGCACGTCGCGGATTTTGCGCAGCGCGGCCATCGGCAGCGTGCCTTGCTGTGCGGCGTTTCTCAGGGCCTGTTGGATTTCGGGCAGCGTTGCATCGGGCGAATCCAGGTTCAGCAGGCGGTAGAAATTTTTCATTGCAATGCGGCTCCGTGAAAAAGGCGGATGGGTTATCCGCCTGTGTGATTATCGGTAACGGACGTTTTCCGCCGCGTCGATATAGATTTGTTTGCTTTGCTGCAAACTATGCACGATTTCTTCGGCTTTCAGCGTGGGGGTTTTTTGCGTCAGCAGCCGCAGCAAATCCTGTTTCTTTTTGGGACGGTTTTTTTTCAGCAGCAGCAGCGCGGCGGCCATGTCGCGGTCGTTGGCGCACAACTGCGTTTGCAGCAGGGTGAACACGGGTTCTTTGTGCGGCGGCGTGCCGGCGTCTTCCGACATAATCTGTTTCACGGCTTGGCGGGCAATCCGCGCGGCCTGCCGCACCATCGGGTCGTCATCCTGTTCGGCAGGGGCGGCGGCGCTGTCGTCCGGCTGGTGTGCGGCGGCGGGGTGCAGGCTGCTTTTGCCTTTCAGGAAACGTTTGATGCTTTTGCCCAAGCGGTTTTTGACGAGCAGGACGGCATTCGGGTAACGCGCTTGGCAGCCTTCCAGAGCAGCCTGCACTTTTTTGCGTGGCGACACGATGGCGATGCGCGCGTCTGGGTGGTGCGCCAGAATTTCGTTCACGGCGGTGATGATGCTGTGGGCGGCGCGTTTTTCGGGCAATACGTAAATGCTGTGCGGTTCTTCGGGCGTAATCATGCGTTTTGCCGTTTTGAACGGGGCGAACAAGCCGACTTTGGCGCGGTGGAACGGAATATCGCGCGGTTTGATGCGGACTTTGGCAAGGTCAAGCAAAAGATGGTTCATGGTGTTCTCCAAAGAAGGTGGCTCGAAAAAATGTGCGGGCGGCCGCTGAATGTTCAAAGCAGCCTGCACTTCTCACGCTTTGGAAAGTTGTAGGCTGCTTCAGGATTATTCGGCCAACAGTTTGCGGATGTCGCCGGCGATTTGCGTTGCGTCCGCCCCGAACGGAACGAACACGGCCGCTTCGCCTTTTTTGTCGATGATATACGTGCCGGAAGAGTGGTCCACATTGTAAATCCGGTCGGATTTAATGTCGGTGCGCGCGGACACGATGCGGTATTGCTGTTTGACCACGGCGATATCACGTCCGCCGTTGGTGTCGGTCAGACCGATGAATGCGGGGTTAAACTGCGCGGCATAGCGGCCGATGAGTTCGGGCGTGTCGCGGTCGGGATCGACGCTGACGAAGATGGCGGCCACGTCTTTGGATTGCTCGCCCAGTTGCTTGAAGGTATCGTTAAAGGTGAGCAGTTCGGTGGGGCACACGTCCGGGCAGTTGGTGAAGCCGAAGGTCAGCAGCACGACTTTGCCTTTCAGGCTGCTTAAAGAGAACGGTTTGCCGGAACCGTCGGTGAGCGTGAAATCGCCGCCGATATTGTCTTTGCGCACGTCAACGCTTTTGAATTTGCTGTTGGCGGCGGCAGGGGTGGAAGCGGCGGCGCCGGAAGCAGCCTGCACATCGGAAGCGGCGGGTGCGGCCGATGCGGCAGGCGCATTGGATGGTGCGGAAGACGGCGCGGGTTGTGCATTTTGCTGGTTGCAGGCTGCCAATAACAAGGCGGCGGCAATCGGTAAGAGTTTGCTGTTCATAACGGTTCCTTTGTAGGGGAGGTGGGAAAAATTATTCGGGCAATTCGGCCGAGCCCATGCGGCGCAAAATAATGTTGGTTTTGCGTTTCAGGGCGGCATCGCGCGGATGGTCGGCATAATACAGCGGACGCGGTACGCGTGCGGCCAATTCGGCAGCCTGCGCTTTGGTGAGCTCTGCGGCGGATTTGCGGTGCCAGTGTTGCGCGGCGGCTTCCGCACCGTAAATGCCGTAGCCCCATTCGATAACGTTCAGATACAGTTCGTACAAGCGGTCTTTGTCGGTGGTGGCTTCCAGCATGGAGGTGAGCACGGCTTCTTCGGCTTTGCGGAAATAGCTGCGGCTTTCGTTCAAAAACAGGTTTTTCGCCAGCTGCTGGCTGATGGTGGAACCGCCCGCGCGGATTTTACCGCTGCGTTCGTTGCGCTGCATGGCGTTTTTGATGCCGTTCCAGTCAAAGCCGCTGTGTTCGGCAAAGCCCGCGTCTTCCGAGGCAATCAGGGCTTTTTTCAGGTTCACGGAAATTTGCGTATACGGTACCCAGCGGTAATCCAAGGCCACATCGGGTTTTTCGGCGGCCAATTCGTCCATCCGCATCGACATGAACGAGGTGCGGTAGGGTGCGATGGCGCGGTAGGACAGGATATTGCCGTATGCCCACACGTTAAACAGCACGATGCATGCCAACGGCGCGGCGACAAGGTATTTGATCCAGTTCATTTATTCGGCTGCCTGTGCGCGGAGGTGGCGGATAACGGGCGCGATATCGGGTGCAAAGCCGCGCCATTGTTCATAGGCCGCGGCCGCCTGGCCGACCAGCATGCCCAAGCCGTCTGCCGTTTGCTGTGCGCCGTGTTGCGCGGCAAACTGCATGAAGGCGGTGGCCGTGTCGGCATAAAATAGATCGTATGCCAAAAAGCAGCCTGCAAAAATATCGGGCGGCACATCGGGCGCGGCATGGTGCAGGCTGCTGGACGTGGCGTTGATGATGATGTCGTAGCAGGGCTGCAACTGCGTTAGCGGTGCGGCTTCGATGCGGAAAATGCCGGCCAGTTCGACGGCTTTGCTGTACGTTCGGTTGGCAATGGTCAAATTGGCGGGGCGGTAGGCCAGCAGGGGCAGCACCACGCCGCGTGCCGCGCCGCCTGCGCCCAACAGCAGGATGCGTTTGCCGCGCAATTCGATGCCCAAGTGTTCGCGCAAATCGCGCACCAAGCCTTCGCCGTCGGTGTTGTCGCCCAAAATGCGGCCGTCTTTCTGCGGCACGAAGGTATTGACCGCGCCTGCGGCTTGGGCGCGCTCGCTGTGGGTGTCGGCAAAGTCGTAGGCAAAATGTTTGAACGGCAGGGTAATGTTGGCGCCGGCGCCGCCTTGTTGCAGGAAGGTGCGGGCGGCGTTGTCGAAATCGCCGCGCGTGTTGTCGACCAAAGTGCGCGTGTATTCAATTTGCACGCCTTCTTGTCGGGCGAAATATTGGTGGATTTGCGGCGATTTGCTGTGTGCGACGGGATTGCCGAACACGGTGTAGCTTGGAATCATGCGCGGTTCCTGTGTGTGTCGATAAGGTTCTATTGTAGCGGTGTTTATGGGAAAAGCCAAACGGGGTGCAGGCTGCTTTTTCGGCGGATTCAGCGTTTCTTTGCCAGCCAGTCGTAGCATTGTTCCCAAAGCAGGGTTTCGCTTGGGTCTTCGCGCCCTGCAAGCAGCGCCTGTTCCAAGGCGGCATGAAAGCGGGCGGCGGTGTTCGGGTGGGCGAACCATGTCAGCAGGGCTTCGCGGGATGCCTTCATGTCGCAGCCGGGGTCGGGAAGCTGATACCCGTAGGGGACGGCCAGATACAATTCCACGAAGGCGCGCAGGGCGGGCAGGCTGTGGGTGTGCCGCGTCCATAAATCCAGCAGCGGCGGCACGGGCAATCCCGCCCTGGCGAACATTTCCAGCGTTTCCTTTATTTCATCATCGTATTCGCCATGGCGCAAAACGTGTTCCAGCCACGCGGCGGCGAAACGGTTGAGCCAGTCCAGCTCTTCGGGCCGCCACAAATCGGTACGGTCGGCGTGGAGTTTGTCCAGCGTGGCTTCGGTCAGGATGCGGACTTCTTCGCGCCGCACGATGCCTTGGGCGATACGAGGCAGAAAGTGCTTCATGTCCGCCACCACGGCAGGCACGTCGTCCAGCGGCACGCAGCCCAAATAAGAACAAATCCAGCCTTCGGGGATTTCCGCCAACGGAAAGCGCAGCAGTTCGCGCTGTTCGTCTTCGCTCATGCAGCAGTCGCAGGTGCAGACGTTGAGCGGGAAGCGGGCGGGATAATGGGCAAACAGGGCATAGGCTTCGTCAATCAGTTTTTGCATGGGGTTGGGCTTTTAGCTGGGTGCAGGCTGCTTTGATTGAACGGAAAAAGCAGCCTGTATATTATGAAATCAAAGGGTTACGATTTCCACCAATACCAAACGTAACTCCACAGCCGCCCAAAAAATCCTGCGGACGGCATATCGTCCAGCGCAATTAGCGGCTGTTCCGTCAGCAATTTGCCGCCGCCGTACACTTGCAGCATGCCCAGCGTTTGGCCTTTTTTCACGGGCGCGTGCGCCACGTTTGGCACGGAGATTTTGATGTCCGGTGGCTGCGGCGAATGGCGCGGAAACGTCAAATAAACATCTTGCGCCGTGCCTGCTTCAATGCGGGTGTGGCTGCCGTCCAGCACGGGCAGGTCGGTGATTTTGGTGTTGGCGGCGTAAATTTTCTGCGTGTCGAAGGCTTCCAGCGCGTAATTGAGCAGCTTGCGGCTTTCGATGGCGCGGGCTTCGTTGCTGCTGGCGCCAATCACGATGCTGAAAATGCGCCGCCCGTTGCGGTGGCTGCCGGTAATCAGATGATAGCCCGCAATGTCGGAATAACCGGCTTTCAGACCGTCCACATCGTCGTTGCGGAACAGCAGCAGGTTGTGGTTCGGTTGGGTGATTTTGTTGTAGGTGAATGTTTTTTTGGCGAATATTTGGTAATAGTCGGGAAAGTCGCGCAGCAGTGCCTGCGACAGAATCAGCAAATCCTGCACGCTGCTGACATGTTTGGGCGAATGCAGGCCGGTCACGTTTTCAAAATGGGTTTGCCGCATGCCCAAACGTTCGGCTTCGGCGTTCATCTGTGCCACAAAGGCCGATTCGCTGCCCGCCATGCCTTCGGCCAAGGTCAGCGCCGCATCGTTGCCCGACAAAATCAGCATGCCGTGCAGCAGGTCGATGGTATTGGCCTTGCCGCCGCGTTCCAAAAACATGCGGTTGCCCGCGCTTTTCCACGCGTTTTCGGAAACCGTCCATTCTTGTTTGGGCGTGATGGTTTGCGCGTCCAGCGCTTTGAAGGCCAGATAGGCCACCATCAAATGCGTTAAAGAAGCAGGCTCGATGGGCAGGGCGAAATTTTTTTCCGCAAGCACTTGGCGGCTTTGTGCGTCATAAACGGCATAAGCCGCAGCTTGAATGTGCGGTGCGGATTGTGTGGCGGACAAGGACAGGGGCGCTTGCGGTGCAGAAGCAGCCTGCACTTCGGAAGCAGCCTGCACTTTGGCGGGTGTAGGCGCAGGTTTGGCGGGTGTAGGCGCAGGTTTGGCGGGTGTAGGCGCAGGTTTGGCGGCAATGGCGGCGGGCAGCCACAAACCCAGCAGCACGCCGAAAGAAAAGCATTTTTTCATTGTGAACGGTTTGGTCGGATAAAACGATAAGCGGCATATTATAGCCGAGATGGCGCGCAGCATGGGCGCTTCTGCGAAAACGTGGCGTGCGGGATGGGCGTTGCGCCGTCCTATCGTTTTCCTTTGCGCTTTCTGACCCGAAGCAACGCAACAAAAGCAGCCTGCACCCGCCCAAACTGCACGCCGCAACTTGATTTTGCCCACACGAAGCGTTAAGGTTATGCCTTTTCCTTTACACAAGCGCCGCGCCATTATCATGAGCATCAACCAATTTCCCGAATACTACGACTACCTCACCCGCATTCTGACATCCTCCGTTTACGATGTCGCCATCGAAACCCCGCTGGATTTTGCCGTCAACCTTTCCCGCCGCCTCAACAACAAAATTTATCTGAAACGCGAAGATTTGCAGCCCGTGTTTTCGTTCAAAATCCGCGGCGCATACAACAAAATGGCCAAGCTGCCACCCGAATTGCTGAAAAAAGGCGTGATTACCGCCAGCGCGGGCAACCATGCGCAAGGCGTGGCGTTGTCCGCGCAGAAGCTCGGCTGCTCCGCCACCATCGTCATGCCCGAAACCACGCCGAACATCAAAATCGATGCCGTGAAAGCGCGCGGTGGCAATGTGGTATTGGCAGGCGTTTCGTATAACGACGCCTACGACCATGCCATGAAGCTGGTGGCCGAAAGCGGCTTAACCTACATCCCGCCGTTTGACGACCCCGACGTGATTGCAGGGCAGGGGACGATTGGCATGGAAATCGTGCGCCAACACGCCAAACCGATAGACGCGGTGTTTGTGGCGATTGGCGGCGGCGGCATGGCGGCGGGCGTGGCGGCGTTTATCAAGCAAGTGCGCCCCGAAATCAAAGTCATCGGCGTGCAAACCAACGACAGCTGCGCCATGAAAGTGTCGATTGCCGCGGGCAAACGTGTGGAGTTGAAAGATGTCGGACTGTTTGCCGACGGCACGGCGGTGAAGCTGGTGGGCGAAGAAACCTTCCGCATGTGCCGCGATTTGCTGGACGACATTATCACGGTGGACACCGATGCCGTCTGCGGCGCGCTGAAAGACGTGTTTGACGACACGCGCAGCATTTGCGAGCCTTCGGGCGCACTGGCATTGGCCGGCCTAAAGGCCTATATTGCCCGAAACCATTGCGAAAACGCTGTGCTGGTGGCCATCACTTCGGGCGCGAACATGAATTTCCACCGCTTGCGCCATGTGTCCGAACGCAGCGAATTGAGCGAGGGCAACGAGGCAATTTTTGCCGTCAGCATTCCCGAACGTGCAGGCAGCTTCCGCGCGTTTGTGAACACGCTGGGCGCACGCAACATCACCGAGTTCAATTACCGTTACGGCGATGACGACGTGGCGCATATTTTTGTCGGCATACAGACCGCCGGTGCCGCCGACCGCGAGCATATCCGCAGCGAACTCAATGCCGCACAGCTGCCCAATATCGATTTGAGCAACGATGAAATGGCCAAAGTGCATTTGCGTTATATGGTGGGCGGGCGCACGCACAAAGTGCAGAACGAGCGCGTCATCAGCTTTGAGTTTCCGGAACGCCCGAAAGCATTGGCAAAATTCCTGAACGCCATGCAGACCGACTGGAACATCACGCTGTTCCACTACCGCAACCACGGCGCGGATTACGGGCGCATTCTGGTGGGCATTGATGTGCCGGACAGCGATGAGGCGGCCTTTAACGCGTTTTTGGAAAATTTGGGCTATGCTTATGAAGTGCAGACGGATAATGCGGCGTACAAGCTCTTTTTGAGCGCGGCATGATGGATTGAATGAAAAAGGACAAAACCCTTGCCGGAGATGGGCAAGGATTTTTGAAAATCTGGCACGCCCACGGGGATTCTTGATTTATATTAAAAACAAAATATTATCATGACTACATTGCAATAATAAACAGAGCAACCCCAAAACCGCGCCAACAATCAGAAAAAACCAAACTAAAAATTTAGAACTTGTTGCACTGTTGCCTATTCGCAAAAATGCAACAAAAATGTTTCGTTTTCGCTTGCAAATACAACATTTCTGTTGTATTATATCCTTACTGTATAAGAAAGGAGGTAGAGATGAAATACAGTGAATTTAAGAAATGGTTAAAGGCTCAAGGCGTTGAGTTCACAACACAAAAACGTGGCAGCCACCAAAATCTTAGATTAGGCAACAAAACCTCGGTTTTCCCGAACCACGGCAACAAAGAAATCGGAACGGGACTGGTAGAAAAAATCAAAAAAGACCTAGGTTTGAAATAGGAGGGTAGCCCGAAAGGGCTACCTTATAAAACAAAATAATAAATTCAGAGGTGTACAATTATGTTAGCTTATCCCTATATTTTAACTCCAGACGACAACGGTACATTTTTGGTAACGTTTCCAGATATTCCGGAGGCGGCGGCCGTTGGTGAAGATAAAGAAACCGCCGCTATTGAGGCGCTGGACGGGCTGCTTTGCGCACTGGACGGATACTTTGAAGACCGTCGGGCTGTGCCCCTACCTTCAGAGCCTACCGAAGGGCAGCCTGTTGTAGCACTGCCGGCGCTGGAAACCGCCAAAGTGCTGCTGCTCAACGAGATGGTCAGCCAAGGCTTGCGCAAGGCGGAAATGGCACGGCGGCTAGATGTGCACATGCCGCAAATTGACCGCTTATTCGACCTGCGGCATAATACTAAAATAGATTTTTTGGAAAAAGCCGCCTCGAAGCTCGGCAAAAGTCTAAATATCAGCTTCTCATAACCTCTCTTTTTCTTATACAGTGACCGCGAGGCTACCTGAAAATTCAGGTAGCCTCTTTTCAGGCAGCCTGAAATCAAAACAACTGCCCTTGCGCCAGTGCGTGCTCAATACGCTGGCAGGCAATATCAAAGTATTTCGGTTCGCGCTCGATGCCAATAAAGCGCCGACCACGCTGCAATGCCGCTACGCCTGTGCTGCCCGTGCCCATAAACGGGTCTAACACCAAATCGCCCGGCGCGGATGCGCTGGCAATCGCCTTATACATCACATACAGCGGCTTTACCGTGGGATGGTCAAAGGGATTTTTTTCGACGTTGCCCACCACAAAACGGGTTTTACTCTCCCAAATGTGCTTTTTAAAGGCGTGCACCATGTATTCCGTGTCTGGCAGGTAGTTGTTGCAGGTAAGCGGGGTAGGATTTTTCTTGTTCCAGGTGAGCAGCTGCCAGCGCAAATTTTGTCTTTCCGCCTGCGCGAACAAATCCACCAGCTGCGCCTTAGTGCAAAACACAAACCAGTTATCAAAATTATCCAGTAAATTAACATCAAAACCCGTATCAATATGGTTTTTAATATCCTGCAAATATTTCCGCCCGGCACCCAGGGCCGCGCCGGAAGCGCCAATCACATAGGGCGGATCGGAAATCAGCGCATCCACCTTGTTTTCAGCCAGTACCGCCGGCAAAAGGCCGGCGCAATCGCCCAAGTAGAGCGTTGCGCCGGCAAATTCCTGCTTAATCATTTCGCACACCCAAAACAAAACCGCCGCAAAGCGGCGTGGTTTACTTATCTGCCGTATCGGCCACCACGCGCCCATACGCCTGCCATTCGGCTAGGTCGTTGCGCTGGGTGTCGGCTATTTCTGCCAATCCTGCATATTCTTTTGCGCAGTTGCCGAATAACTGCCAACCTCGGGCAGCGGCTTCATCAACCGTGCCGGCGGTGCCGGCGGTTTGGGGCAGGGAGCGACTACGGGCCGCGGCGTAGGCGCGCACGCGCTCAAGCTCGCCGCGCAGATTATCCACAGCAATTTTTGCATTTTCTCTTTCCTTTTCCACTTCGGCCTGCGCGGCAGTCAATGCCGCCTGCGCCTGCCTTTCTTTTTCCAATACTGCACCGGTTTGTTTCGCCAGTGCTTCGGTTTGCTGTTGTTTCAGCTTGGTCCAGGCGGCACGATAGCCCGCGCTGTAGCGCTGCTCACCGTACCAATATTCACCGCCGATCACCGCCGCCAGCAGGGCGGCAATGGCAAGCGGTTTCCAGTATTTCACGATCCACATTTTTCACTCTTTCTGCGGCTCGAGCCGCGCCAAAAATTGCCGATAGTTGCGCAATTCGTGCTCCGCATGGCGGGCGGCGTAGGCATCGCCGATGGCCTTGGCATCGGCCAGCGCCGCCTCCTGCTCGGCAATCATGCGGCGCACCCAATCGGCTGTGTATTCATCCACCATACTATGCCTCGCTTTCGCCCTGTTTGCCGGTGGCATCTACTATCGGCAGCTCGTAGCGGATGGCCGCTGGCTCGGATTTAACGCACTGCTTATCACGCCAGTAGCTCGGCCACCAAAAGCTCAATTCCGCCGCATTAAACGGGATGATGCTCACGCGGTTGCCTTGGTTGCCGCCCAAACCCATCAGGCGGCCTTGTCTGTCTTTGCCCACGATAAACATCACATGATTGCCGCCGGTGCGTTTTTTGACTGCCAGGCAGCCATAGGCCGGCTTGGATAAGCGGGTAAGGTAGCGTTCATCCGCCCACGCGCCCGCGCGATACCATTGCGGCACGACAAAGCGATCAGCTTCGCCCAAGCACACGCCAACAAAACACCCGCACCAAGCCACCTCGTCGTTTTTCCACCAGGCTTTCTCTTCGCCGTTGTAGCCGCCAAACTTCACCAGCCAGCGCAGGATTTCCGGGTTGTGCTGCGGGCCCGGTATCTCACGCAAGCCCAAATAGCTTTTCGCCTTGGCAATCCACGGCAATTCGGTTTGTTTCGTCATTTTTCACACTCCAACAAAAAAGCCCGCACAGGGCGGGCAGAAACGTAAGTCATTGATTTTTCCAGCTAGCCTTATATTTGGTGTTTTTACACCTAATAAAAAATATCCCATTGTTTTAAAACAGGATATTTCTTACGCTCCAGCTAGCCTTATTTCAGTTATTAAGGATTACTTAATAACTGGTTTTCAGGTGGCCTGAAGTAATAACCGCCGCGTACCCGGATACAGCGGGCAGAGGCGGCGGTCGTCAAAACTATTCCGGCGGCGGTGGCGGCTCGTCATCATCCGCCACCACCACCGGCGGCTTCTCGGCGGCTGGCTGGCGGTGGTAGCCCAGCTTACCCAGCACCAAATCCAAGATGCCGCCCGCCGTATCGGGCGAGAGAGCGCGCGCCGAATCCAGCAACACATCGCACATCGTCCCGGCCAGTATCCCCACCATCAGCGCCAAGCGCGGCATATCCTTGGGCGTGAGGTCGTCCACCACCGCCAAAGACAAAAACAGCGCCGCAATCAGGTCGCCGCACTTGGCCGAGGTGCTTTTATCTTTCGCGCGCATCGACACCCGCAGCGAGCCGACAAACGCGCCCACCACCGCCAGCAGTGTTTTGCTGGCAAAAAATCCCGCAAGCAACTCATTCACGATGCCTTCTTTCCGGCCGTCTGCACGGCCTGTCTCTCATCATGCAACATATCCTGCAAATGCTCGCCCACCAGCCAAACCGCCAGGCTCCAAATGCCGAAGATGTAAGCCACCACCTGCGCCGCCAGCGTATGCCGCACCCAAAAGCTGGTTGCCAGCAGCAGCCAAATCAGCGGCGTAATCCGCAGCGCACCCACCCCCACCGCATGGCTGCGCGGGCTGCTGCTCCACATCGACCACGCCGACAGCAGCGCCAACAGCAACAGCATGAGCACCACAAACCAACGCGGCAATTTGGTGAGCCCCGTCCACAGCGGCAGCGAGCCAAAACCGTTTACGCCAAACACCCAAGCCCATACCAGCAAAAAGCCGATATTGACGATTTGCAGCGCCCGCGTGCCCGTGCCGAATACCCAGCGCCGCGCTGAATCCGGCAAAAAGCGCAGATTCCACAACCAAGACAAAGCCGCTTTCGCGTATCTGCAAAAGCGGCAGGAAGTCAAACGGTTATACCAAGTTTTTGCTCGCTCAAACATGACAGTCTCCTTTAAAAATAGCGGCTAAATCATTGGGACTAAAACGCCAGCTTTCGGGTAGCCCCAAAGCCGCGCCCACCCACTCGCTGCAAAACCACTTGCTGCGGTTTTCAGGTAGCCTGAACACCACGCCCAACGCTCCCAGCAAATCATAGGGCTGCCCCGCCGTGCGCTGCCATAATGCAGTAAGCCGCGCGTGGTCTGCCGGTGCGCTCGGCATCGGGATGAGCACCCACTTATCCGATGGCAGCGGCATAGTCTTGCAGCGCACCCCGCCGTCGCGCACAGAGGAGCTGCGACACTCATACAGCGGCGCGCCGCTGGCATCGGTTTCAGGTAACCCGATCACCACCTCACAGTGTGAGTAACGACCGCGTGTCAGCTGCCGGGTCAGCCAGTCGGTAAACCGGGCACTCCATACCCGCCAGCCGGAGCCATCACGACGGCCTTTGTACAAGGCTAGATAAATCGGACGCGGGCTCATTTTTCAGTCTCCTCCAGCTCGGCGGCGGACTGTTCATAGTTGGCTGTCCAACCGTCTGAATAATCGTATTCCAGCGGATGTTCGACTTTTTCCATCGCTGCTTTGTGCCGTTCTGCGTTGGCAAAGTCGGACTGCTCGTTGTCCATAATCTGCAGGGCAATGGCGGTGACCGCTGCGGCGTCCAAACCGATAAAACTGTTGTCCATGGTCTTCCAACGGACGGGCTGTTTAAACAGCCCTTTTGCCTCCAGTAATTGCAGCTGGAGATACTGGGTGCGCGACGGCTCGTCCGATTGCAGCCATTTTTTGAGGGCGGGGATATACGCGCCGCCGTAGCGTTGCTCCTCGCGCTTGGCTTTAATGCGCGTCCACATCTCCTCCTGTTGCGCCTGTTTCAGGGCGGCGGCGGTCTCTGCATCCAACACCCATGCTTTGCCGTCCCATGTGTGCAGGCTGCTGGGTGGCGGCTCAATGGTCAGGCCTTCGGGCAGCGCGCCCGGCTCGGTCACGGTGTCGGCGGCAATGCCGTCATGCTGCCAAGTGTCGGTGCGGTAGGCGGTCTGGCCGCGGTAGTCGGGGATGATGCGCCATGTTTGGCTTTCCTGCTGCCATTGCGCCGTTTGGTTTTTGCCCGTCTGCGGCGGGGCGGTCTCCACGCAGCCGGCGGGAATCAGCCAGTTGTTTTCGTCCAGCGGGTCGCGGTCGGCGGTGGTGGTGCAAAGATAGCAATGATGGCGGTCGAGCTGGTACACGGTTTTGGTTTCGTTGCTCATATCGGTGCTTCCTTTTGTGCTTTTGGAGCGGGGTTAGATTTTAATGATGGCCAGCAGGGCGACGTTGCGCGGGCGGGTCTCGCCTGCGGCTTCGTCAATGGCATTGGTCGTACTGAGGTTGCTGCTGGCCGACAAGGTTCGGATGGCGCTGTTGCCGTTGCCGTTGATAAATTGCAGGTTTTGCTGCTCGGCGGTTGTCCAATTACGCACGACAAACGCACCATCGTCGTTGTTGGGGCTGATATAGCCGATGCCGTGGTAGTGCTGCCGCATAGCATCTGCCTGCGCCGAGCCAAACAAGTGCCCCGTGTCCACGCCGCGGCCATCGTCCCAGCCGCGAATGAACTCGCCGCGCAAATCGGGCAGGTTAAACGTGCTGCGGCCGTCGCCCGCGCCGTAAGTCGTGCCGATGGCGGCAAACAGCGCGGCATAGGCGGTACGCGATATGGCTGCGCCATTGGCTTTGAGCCAGCCTGCGGGCGCGGTCCGCCCGGCAAAATACAGCACCGTACCGCTGGGCACCATGCCCGACAAGTCGTCCGTATTGAGCAGCCGTTTGCCGTCATAACGCAGCTCGCCGTCGTTGCGCATGGATAGGTATTTGCCGCTGCGTTTGTTGTACAGGTAGGTATTAACGTTATTTGCACCGAGTTGCAGGCATTGGTTGGCGGCAAAGTCGCCCACGCTGTCGGCCACGAATGCGCCCGCCTTAAAGAAGGCGGTGCCGGTAAAGGTTTTTTCCCCGCCAACATTTTGGTTGCCGCTGGTTTTGACCGTGCTGTTATCAATCAGCTTTTGCAGGGCGGTCAGCAGCTGGTCGCGCTTATCGGGATTGAGCGCCACGCCGGCACCCTCGATCACATTACAAATCTCCTCCTGCACATGGTTGCACCATTCGGCGTTAAACGCCGTAGGCAGCACGCCGCGCGGCAAATCGCCGTTTCTAAAGCCGGATTTGCCGCTGCCGAACAGGTCGGCAACGGCGGAAGAAGTGGAAATCCGCTGCATAATCAATCGCTCCTAAACATATTTAAAAATCAGATAAGTGTGCGCCGGTTTAAGCCTGTTGAGCACGCACTCAATAGCGCTGCTTTGATACAGCTGCAGCGGGCTGTTGCAATCATCGTTGCAGGTGGCCGGTCGGTGGTCTCCGCTGCCGTGCAGCGATACTGCCCAACAATAGCTGTCATTGTCGGAGTACAACGCGGCATTGCAGTCATCATTGCAGGTGGTCGGGGAAAACTCGGTGATTTCCGCCTGTGGTTGCCCGGATACGCGCAACAGGCGCAGATAAAACGCCTTGCTTTGCGCACCGCCGCCTGCCAGCCGCGCTACCAGCGCCATGCGCCGCGCCTGAATATCGCCGGCAGCCGATGCGCTGCACTCATCCGGCAGGCCGGCGGTAGCTTCCCATTCCGGCAATGTTTCGTATGCGCCGTATGGCGTGGCTTCCGCCAGCAGTTCGGTGGCGCGTTGCTCAATACGGGCCAGCTCTAATGCCAGCGCAGCGATAAAATCGGCCAGCGCCGGGTCGGATTCGATTGCCCAGGCGCGACCGGTGGGCAACAGCGCGGTAAGTTGGCTGCGGTAGGCAGCCTGCCTGATGCTTAAGTCCACGAGATACCTCCCAGCACCGCGATTTCATCTTGCTCACACACCACATCCGCTGCGGGGGCAAGCAGCATATGGTGTGTTTCGCCCGCCGCCAAACTAACCGCCTCGCTGATGCGCGAAATGCGGATAACCGAGCCCAGCGAGGCTTCGCGCCGGTAAAACAGACGCAGTGAGTTTTCCACCGCCTGCCGCACGGCGGCGGTATCGGGATACACTTTGATGCGGTGCGCCACGGTTTTCAGGCGCGGCGCAACGACTGACACCCGCGCAGTTACCGGACGCAGCAGCTCTAAATGCTGCCGTACCGCATCCAGCAGCGTGCTATTGGGCACGATGTTATCGCCGCCTGCCACATACACCACGACGTGGTTAATCTCGCCGCTGTTTGGTTTAACCCAAGCGCGAGCAATACCCGGCACCTCGAGCGACCAGCGGATATAGTCGGACACACTGCCACCCATCGGCTGGTTGCGGATGCGCTGCAGCAAACGTTCGCGCAGCTCTTCGTCGCTTTCTGCCACCGCGCCGCCGGCGAGCCCGACACTATCCACTGTGGCTGTGCCGCCGCTGTATCGCAACACCGCACCCGCGCTGGCGTTGCCAGCTGGGCCCGGCTCCAACGCATCCAACTGCACTGTATTGCCTGCTACCACCCGCACCGAATAGCGCACACCGTCTTCACGCCGCAGCTCATCACCCACCAAAGGCAGGCTGCCGGACACAGTGGCCTGCCCGCTGGCAAACGCCGCAGGCTTGCGCGGCACGGTAAGCCAGGTGCGCGCGTGGCGGTCGAGTTCATCGCCCGCGGCCGTGATTGGCAGCATTTGTTGAGCAATCCAATCCAAATGCCCGTGCAAGAGGTGCGATGCCGCGCCCAAAGCTGCGCCGAATACCGATGCCACATCACCTTCCTGCGGGTGCGGGTAGGGCGAGAGGCGGCTGCTGATGTCCAATTCCACCCGCCGGCACAATTCCGGTAGGCTTGGTCGTTCAAACGCCATGATTTACGCTCCACAAATAATCAAAACGGCGGATTTCTCCGCCGTCTTTTTCGATTTCGATATACAACATCGCGCAAGTGAGCGTGTGCCGTTCCGCCCGCACCCGCACTGCCGCTGCGATTTTCTTTTCTGTGAGCCAGGCGAGCGCCTCGGCGGCATATTCCTCCGCCCGCAGCAAGGTGTCGGCAGTAATTTTCTGCCGTTCCAGCAGCCACAGCCGCGAGCCGATACGGCGCGGGCGGAAGCTATCGCCCCACCAGCCGCGCTTGTCGCCGTCTCCGCCGGGCAGTACATCGTCGTTTTCGGCGCGCCGGTCGGTGCCCAGGCTCATCCATACTGCCGATTTAAGCCAATCCACCCTGGCAAACAACAGGCGGCAGCCTCCGTCTGCTTGAGGCATCAGTCCCAGCATAGTGCTTACTCCATTTGTTCGTTCGGCTGGTCGGTATTGCCGCCGCCGTCGTTTTCGTGGTGGTTGTGGCGGTTAAACAGCGCACGCATCCAGCCCATGCTAAATTTGCCGCCTTGGTCTTTCACGTCTTGGGCAAACACCGCCGATTTGGTGCCGTTTACTTCGCCGTCCAGCGTAATTTGCGGCGCTTTGATGGTAGCTGATGTTTTGGCATTAACCTCAAACACAGGGGTCTCTATCACGCATTTGTCTTTGTACAGCGTGATGTGATGCCCCCATAGGTTGTAAACCGCCGCCTCACCCTCGGCCAGATTGTTGCGGCGCGTGCCCTTGTGCTCGGCGCACAAGGCAATCGGGTGGTCGTGGTTTCCCGCCACAAATACCACCACCGCCTCGCTGCCCACCGGCGGATGTGCCGAAAAACCGAATGGCTGGAACAGCTCCACCTCGTCATGCACATCGCCCGCCTGCGCCTCCAGGGTAACGGTTTGCGTGGCGGCGGCATCGTTAATTAAATTTAAAATCGCGCGGCCGATCATGTTTTTCAGCGCCTGCATTATGATTTTCCTCTTTCAAAGTTTCCGGGTTTGTAATTGCCTTGCGCATCGGGTTTGATCACCAGCACATCGCCGGATACCGCGTTTTGCCCCTTACCCTGCCGCCCGCGTTTGCCGCCACTGCGGCCTTTACCGCGTGCGGGTTTGGCGGCGGTGTTGCGGTTGGCTTTTTCCGCTGCTTCGGGCGATGGCAGCAGCGCTTCCGGTCGGATTAGCTCGATTTTGGTTATCTCGCCCGAATCATCGTAGCCGTACTCGACCGCCGAAATCAGCAATTCGCCCTGTACTGCCAGCGTAGCCGCTTCCACTTGTGCCCGCTGGTTGATGTCCCACAGCTGGCCATTGTGCTGCGTCCAGCCCGCCACCGTGCAGGATAGCTGGGTGCTTTTCGCTTCGCGCACCTGCTTTTCCCATTCCGCCTGCCGCCGTGCCATCTCGGGCGTAGCCTGCCCGTCGGCGGATTTGGCAAACGGCCGGTGGCGCTTGATGGCCTCATCCTTAACTGCCGAGCGCACATGAGCCGCCGCCTTGCCGTGGTCGTTGTCTTTGCCCGCCCGCTGGCCGGTGATGGTGTATTCTGAAAACCGCTCCGAATAATCGTAATCGGCCGTGCCAGATTTGATGTTGCCGCCTAAAACCAGCGGCGTAGCCGCCTGTTGTGCCCCGGCATGGGTCAAAACCAATGCGCCCCGTGCCTGTACCAGCAAAATACCGGCGATTTTCGCCGCCCGTTCCAAGGCTTTAAATACCGTTTCGCCCGGCTCGGTTTTAAACACCGCCAGCGGCTTGCCCGGCTCGGTCTCCAACACCACCTCGATACCAAACGGTGCACACAGCTCTTTAGCCAAGTCCAAAATCGACACATTACGCCATTGCTTCACGGCGGCGGCGCAATCCACCAAATCGCCGGTTTTATCCCGTCCGGCCACGGCAATGCTATGGCTGCTGTCCGATACATCGAGCGTGGTTTTGTCGATATAGCCCTTAATCACCACCTGCCCGGCCACCCGCACTTCGCACTCGTCGTTCGGGCGGATCGGCCAATGTATTGCCTCGCCGCCCACGTTTTCGGTGCACTCGATGTTAAATGCACCAGCGGCAGTGCCGATGCTACGGCTGATGGATACGCTCGTCCAACCGCCGTACAAAACGCCGTTTACCAATAGTTCGATAGCCATTTACTGCTCCTTAATCCGACAACACCCGCAGCGGGCGCACCGGCATAAAGCCCGGATGCGCGACCGGGTTATGCCGCAAAATCTCGCTGCTGCGCCGCGCATCGCCGTGCAAGCGATAAGCCAATACCACCACCGGCAGCGGGCGCTGCGGGGTGTAATCCACTAGGCGCGGCAGTTCGTTTTCCGTGTCCGGTAAAGCCTGCACGATAGCGGCGCGCAAATCCTGCGCCGCCGAAAATGCCGAATCCGGCAGCTGCGGCGCGAGCTCGTCTAACCACGCCAATAGCAGGCGGCGCAGCGCCACCGCCTCATCCAGCGATTCAAACAGCGGGGCGGCGGCCGCCTTCGGCGCAATGCGGCTGGATGGTTGGTTGCTGCCGCCACCGAAATTGCCACCCGGCTGCGGCAGCTCGATATGCACATCATCCGGCCGCACAACCGCCGTGGCCGCAGCCGCATTTAAAGCCGCAGCCTCAAACAACACCTGCACCGCTTGCCGGTTGGATTCGGCACGCTGATACGGCGTAGGGTTGGCTGGCAGCCCGCGCGATACTTCTCGCTTCCCGCCGCGAAATGCCCGTGTCAGCCCCATGATGCCGCCCAAAGGCTGGCTGAAGCTGCCGGTTAAATCGGTAAACAGACCGATGATGCGACTACCCAACACCGCCGGTGTTGCCGATAGCTCGCCCACCGCATCCAACAACTGCCGCACCTGCCGCAAAAACGGCGATTGTTTGGACAAATCCAGCAGACCGCCCACCGTAGTCAGTCGCTGGATGCGCTCGGTGAGCGCCTGCAGATTGTCGCGGCTTAAAAAATCCGGCAAGCCGTCCAAATCAAACCACTTGCCGAAGGCTTCGGCCAGCTGCCCGTCCAGCGTATCCGCCGCATCCAACAGGTTGCCTGCCGGGTCGGATTCCGCCGCCGGATAGCGGCTCTCGCCCGCCTCCACAAAGGTTAAATCAAACACCGCCATGCCGCCGGCTTCGCCGCGCTCGCTCACGCTTACCGCTGTGCATACCACGCGCAGCGCGCCGAAATACGGGTGCACCAACTGGCCGGGCCCGGGCGCGTTGGCCGCATCCAGCAGCGCATCACGGGCTTGCTGGTAGTCCTTGCCCACCACAAAGCCGCGCAGTGTAAAGCCCCGCGCCTTTGCGCCGAGGTCTTCCACGTAGGGCTTGTCGCGGCCGGGGTATTCGTGTACCACCACCCGCCGACCCTGCTCGCTGCTGTGCGCTTCCACGCCGAATGCCGCCTGTTTAAAAGAGGCCGGCCGCAGCCTGTCTTTCCACGCCATTTTTTGCTCCTAAGTTGCCAGGCTGTAGCCTTGCTTGGTGCTCAACTGCACGCCGTTGCTGGCGCGCGCCTGCATCCGCGTACCGCGCGGCACATTGCTGTGGTCGATGTGTACCGCCACCTTGCCCAAGCCGCCGCCACGACCGGGCAGCGCCGCCGCCGGTTTGCCGGCGAAGGCCGCCGGAGCCGCCGCGCCATCGCCGCCACCGAACACCGAACGCACGGTGTTGCCCAGTGATTCCAGTTTATCCAATGCCCACTGCAGCTTTCCGCGTATCCAGTCCCACACCCCGGCAATATAGCCTTTCAGCGCCTCAAAGCCGCCGCGCATCAGGTTCAGCGGTGAGAAGCCGGACAACACCCCGCCGATGGCGGAGAGTGCGGCAACAAAGGTTTGCCGGATTTGCGGCCACACCCCTTTCAGGTAGCCCCACACCGCCGTCATCGACTGGATCATCAAGCCTACAGGCGTAAAATTCAGAAATAAGTAGCCAAGCGCCTCAAACGCCGAAGCGCACAGCTCCTTAATCAGTTCCCACGCCTCGGCAAACGCGCCCGACACCTCATCCCACAATCGGCTGAAATAGGCGCCGATGCCGTCCCAGTTGCGCCATATCACATATACCAAACCGGCAAACGCCACCACCAGCCCGATAATCCACGTGAGCGGATTCGCCAACAGCGCAGCGGTAAAGCCCCAAATCGCCGGTAGCGCCCCAATCAACGCCACCGCCAGCGAGCCCACCGCCCACACCACATTCACAAACGCCGCCACCAGCGGCATAGCTAAAATGGTTGCCACAACCAGCATCGTATTGCCAAAACCGCCTAAGTAATCGTTGATTTCGTTAAATTTCTCGTATAGCTTGGTGCCGAACTCCCAGGCTTTTTCAAACGCGGTTACCAAGTTTTTGCCGATGGTTTCGGCCAGTTTCTGCAGGCTGCCGTCTTTCGCCATCGCATCGATTTTTTCCAACAGGCCGCGCAGCTTATCCTGCAAATAGCTAAACACGCCCGAATCGGCGATCATCAGCTTAAAGCGCTCCCAGTTGTCCGATAGGTTGGACATCATGCCGCCCCAAGTATTGGACAGCTTATCCATCGCCCCGCCGTATTTTTCGTTCCAAATGGTTTGCAGGGTGGCGCGGATTTGTTCGCGGTTGTTCTTGTCCGCCATCGCCCGCATCTGGCGTCCGCTTTTGTCGGTGTATTCGTAGATGATGCGGTTGCCCTGCGCCGATGCCTTAATCCCAAACTCTTTCAGGCGCTCGTTTTGCCCGGTCATGGCATCGGCAATCGCCTCTACCGTCTGCATCAGCGGCTTACCCATACCTGCGGAGGTATCGCCCAGCGTAGTCAGCAGCCCGTCTTTAATCGGGTCGAGACCGTAGGATTTCAGCTTCACAAAGGCTTCGTTTACCTCGTTGAGTTCGTAGGGTGTTTTTGCCGCAAACTCACTTACCCATGTCATCGACTGCCTGGCTTTTTCACTGCTGCCTTCGATGGTTTCCAACACGGTGCGGTAGCGTTCAAATTCGCTGGCCGTATCCACCACCCCTTTAACCATAAACGCACTACCCGCCGCCAGCACCGCACCGGCCGCTGCATAATGTTTCAGGGTAGCGGTGGCCTGATCGGTAGCCCGCGCCACCTGCGCCATCGCCCGCCCCACGCGCCCGTTATTTAACGTGCCCAAGCGTTCGCGGATGGTACGTAATGCGCGGCTGGCCCGGTCTTGTACGGTTACTTCTATCTCGGTTTTTGGCCTTGCCATCATTTACTCCAGGCATAAAAAAACGCAGAGCGGCAGGCTCTGCGTTCGGTTGATTTGTTAGTTACGGGGTAACAGTCTTGATGTAGAGATATTGCAGTGATTTATCGGCATTCATGTGCGCGGACACCTCAAGCAAACCCGGGTAGTTATCCCAAGCCAGCCGCGCGGGCGCAGCCACAGATGGCGGATTACTTGGCAACCCAAGCCACACCGGCGCAGTATAGGCATTATCGATACGCTTATCAGTTAGCGTGAGCCAGTCAGCCTTACCCTTAATATAGACAATTTCCCACTCTGCCGATGCGACGGAGTAGCGGCAGCTTTTGCCGTATTTGTTGTTTTCGCAATCACCCTGCGGCTGCCCCAGTATTTTTTCCACCGCCGCCTGTGGCTGTCCGGCAATATCCATTATCTGCCACACCGGTTTAATATCCGGCACAGGCGTAAACGATGGGGTGCTGGCGGCCATGCTGGCAGCCGCCGGAGCGGGAACTTCCGCTGCCGAGGCGGCGGTAGGCTCGGCAGGCTTCTCCGAGCCGCCGCAGGCTGCCAGCAAACCGACCAGCAAAACGGGTAAATATTTCATGGCGTTTCTCCAGTTGATAAGTCCCGTTATTTTACTCTTCCAGCTGTTCCCTAATCCAGCCCGCCCGTTCATACCACCATTGCAGCTCCTCGATGTCCAAATCCAGCACATCGCCGGCGCTGCCCTTGAAGGTATAGGCCACTACTGCGGCGTAGTCTGCCCAGTCTGGCGGCCAGACAGCAAAAAACCCTGCATCTCCGCGCTCAACACAAAGGCATCGGCGCTGTCCATCTGCGCCAGCACGTTAGGCGGGATGTTGGTCAGTTTGCCCACCAGCGCAAACAGGGTTTTGGCATCCAAAATCAGGCTGTCCGGGCTGAATTTAATCTCCAAGCCCATCAAATCACGGCCGGTCGGGCGGCGGATGTCCAGTTCGCTGATTTCTTCGCGCCCGAACTGGATCGGGCTGCTCAACTGAATAATAAGTTTATCCATTTGCTTGTTTTCCTTTAGATTTCCTGCGCTTCGTATTTGCTCTCGAAGCGCACGCCGATATTGGCCTCTTCGGTGTTGCCAGTGCCCTCGCCGGCATACCAGGCATCGGAAAGCACCACGGTTTTGCCGCTGGCTAGCTGCAGGGTAACGGTGGCATTGTCGATGCTGGTTAAATCGGCCAGTTTCAAATCGGGGCGGTCGGTGATTTCGCCCTCGATAAACGGCGTTTGCGGGGTCTCTTTGTAACCGTGCACGCCGTCCGCGCCGATAATCGCCTCCCGTTTGCCTTTGCCTAAGTTGTAGGTAAAGTTGCCTTTGGCATCCAACTGGTTGCCGTTGACTTTAAAAAAAATCACGCCAGCACGGCGGTTTGATTTTGCCATGATATTTGCTCCAAACCCCGCAGGCTTTCAGGCAGCCTGCAGGGCGTTAGGGGTTAAACAATAAACGCAATCACGTTGCCGGTGATAATCCACGGATTAACCAAGTCCGGCACCATGAATGTGTCGAGGCGGGTTGGGTTGCCGATGTTGCGTTCGGCGTAGCTGTCGGCGGTGAACTGGTCGATGTTTTCCACCAAGCCCAGCGCCTGCCAAATCTGCGCCCGCGCCACCATTTCGGCCTTCATGCCGGAAGGGGTCATAATCGGCTGCCCGGACGGGAATTTGTTGCCGTCATCCGCCAGCTTGTGCCGTGGGTATTTTTGCTGGATATAGGTGTCCCAGTCGTAGCGCAGATAGCTCAAGGTCCACACCGTGTTAATCAGCAGGTAGCTCTCATCGGCCTGCCCCAGTTTGCCCACTTTGTAGGTGCTGATCAGCATATCGATCATCACCGCGCCGCCTGCGTTGGTGCGGTAGGTGGAGATGCCGTTATACAGCAGCAGGTTGCGCTCCTGCAGGGTAAGCTGGGCGCTGTCGGCGGGCGGCAGGATGCCTTTGAGTTCCAAAGTTTGGAACGGGCGTGCCGGGTCGTTTTGTGCGGCAAACGCGGCCTGTGCGGCAGTCGCTGCAGCCAGCTGTACCGGCAAATTAGGCACACCGGGCAAACCGCCGATCACTGAAAACGGACTATTGCGGCCGTTGCCCAGCGTGGTGAGCTCGGCGTAGTTGTCGGCCTTGGCGACAAACACCAAACCGCCGATGGCGCGCATCGGCCCCCAACGGGAAGCCAATTCATCCTCCACCGCCTTCAGGCTGGCGGCATCGGTAAACGGCATCACCATCACATCAAACTGTTTATCGCCCAGCCCGGCCAAGGCGGCGGACAAATCCGGCGTACCCGCGCCGCCGGCCATTGCGGCGATGGAAATAGTGAGGCCGGTTGGCGTTTGCTCGTCGCGCGGATAATAATTGAGCCGCAGGTCAATCTCGTTGCCGGGCAAGCCCTTATTTTTGGCCGTCAGCGTTACTGCACCGGCATCTGCCTGCGCACTCACCGGCAAATCGGCGGCGGCATTCACGGCGGCTGCCAGCGCGGTAGCCACGGCAGCAGCGCCATCATTGGCTTTTACCGCCAGCTTGACTGCCTGCCCACCGATGTAGAGATACACCACGCCGCCATCCTGCACCGTACCGGCAATTTGGACTTTGCCGCTGGCCGCCGAGCCGGAGGTGTTGGCTAAAGGCAGGGCGAAGGTTTCGATGTCGCCGCCTTTGTTGTCAAACCAGCCTTTGGCCGCCCAATACATCAGGCTGCCCGCACCAAACATACCGGCAGCCTGCTCCAGGCGGGTAATCGGCACGGCCTTGCCTGCTTCCGCGCTGCCGCCGGTGGCCGGTGCAATCAGCAAGGCGCGATAAGGCTTGATATTTGCGCCTTTTTTGGCCAGCTCGTTGTTAAATTCGGTGCGGCTGCCCGGCGCGCGCAGGGTGCCGGGAATCTCATTAAATGCAATCGTCATTTGTTAGCCTCTTTGTCTTTGCCGGCCACCGCCTCTACTTCGCCCGCATTCAGGCGGCGCAGCCAGTAGTTGTTTTTCTCCACCTGCGCGCCGTCTTTCGGCAGCGGCTCGCCGGTGGCCGGGTCGGTGATTAGATAATCGCCAACCGGTCGCACATAAAACGTAGTCATAAAAGCCCCTTTCAGCTTTTCGGGATGTTGTCTTCGGCATCAATCTCGGGATTGCTGCCATACAGTTGCCAGTGCGTGGCCATCTGTGCCTCGGTGAACAGCTGCGGGCCGATATGCGCCTGCGGGTGGTGGTTTTCATCGCCCACATAATCGCCGGCCTGCTCATACCACACCGCCTGCCACAGCTGGGTGTAAAACACGCTCACGTATTCGCCTTGGTCTTCGGCCTCGATGGTGAGCGACAGCGGCAGCAAATCCTCGCCCAGCTCGCCCCCGAGTGTGGGGTTGGCATAAAACAGTTTTTCCGCCAGCGCGGTCATTTCCTCCGCCACGTCTTCGGTTTTTTCGTTGCCCTGCACAATACAGGTAACGGCCAGCTGTGCTTCGTGCCGCAATTCCAGCGGCGCGGCGTTAAATACGCTGCTGCTGCGGGATGCCACCGATACCACCACGCACGGCAGTTTGTTTTGCGCTGGCGCCACCCAACGATAGGGATACACCCGTCTAAACTTGGTACGCAGCAGCGCCACGGCGGCGGCGCGGATGTCAGTAAGTTGGTGCCGGCTCATTTTTCGCCCTCAACTGTAAAACGGTGATGCCGGTGCCGTCGGCCTGCACTTCGGCGACCCGGTAGGCAGCGCCACGCACCTGTATTTCCGCTTCCGCCACCGTGTCCGGCAGCTCGGCGGAAAGGCAGATTAAATACGGATCGGCATTGCCAGCCGAGATGCCGTAGCCGTTATCTGCGGCGTATTCGCGGTCGAAAATGCAGCGTACCGGCTGCCCGTCGAGCAGCGCGGTTTCGCCAAAGTCGGCAGGGTTCACAAACACCGCCAGCGGCTCGTTAAACATTCAGCTCACCACTGCCTGCCGGCGGCTGCTCCCCGTCATCGCTGTTAGCTGATGGGTTGCTTTCGCCGTTCGGCTGTTGTTCGCCGCTACCTGCTGGCGGCGGGGTTTCGCTATTGCCTTCGCCTTCTCCGCCAGGCGGGGCGGGCGGGTCATTAGGCGGCTGCTGGGGAGCACCCTTTTTCTTGCCGCCGCGCTTCGGTTTGCCCGGATCGGTTTCTTCCGGTTCGGTTTCCACCGCCCAGCCGTTGCGGATCAGTTCGCGGGCTTCGGTTTCCGGCACTTCTGCCTCCTCATCCTCTGCCAAAAACTGCGCGCCGACAAACAGGCTGCGCAGCGCCATAATCAATAGTGTTTTTTGCTCGGGCATCATGGCCTCCTAAAATTCAGGCTACCTGAAAAAATCAGGTAGCCTGTTGATGGGTTAAACCACCACGTCTTTGATGGCGGCAAAGGATTCGGCGTGGCGCACCGCAATATCCACATCCTGCAGCACGGTAATCACCAATGCGCCTTTTTTGCTCTGGGTGTACGGGTCGACAATCACGTCCAGCACGCCCCAGTGGGCAATCAGCAAGTCCGCCCAGTTGCCGAACAGCAGCGGGGAGCACTTGTTAGCCGTGCCCTTGGTGAGGTTGCTCGGCACTTGGTTGGACACCGCGCAGCGGTAGCCGTTGAGCGGGGTATCGCCGTCCTGCCAGATGTAGCCCGGCACGTTGGCGGCCTTGAGCTTGGTTTTCAGGTGTCCGCGTACCTTGGTATTGGTCAGGTAGGCCAGGTTGCCCAAATCGGCGTTTTCGGCGGCAATCGCGGTTTCCAGCGCCACAATGTGTTTCCACTCCAGCTCGCCGCCGTTGGCGCCGATGGCCACCGCGCCGATGCCGGTTGTGTTCAAAATGCCGGTAGGCTGGTTGTTGCTGCCGCTGCCGGTGATGGCCGCCAAATCGATGCCGAGCATCATCGCGTTAATCAGCTCGTTGCGGGCAAACTGCTCGGCAGAGAGCGAGCTTTGCAGCATAAAGCGGCGGCTGAGTTCGGTGTTGGCGGTAACGGTTTTCGGTTTCAGCGCGATTTGGCCGAAGGTGGCGTTGCTGCCGGAATCTTCGCCGTTTTCGTCCACCCAGCTCACGCTGTTGCCGGTGAGCTGTTTCGGGATGGTGATGTCGCCCACCAAGCCGTCTAGAACGGTCGCGCCCAGCTGGGCTACCGCCAAACGGTTGCGCAACAAATCGATAAACAAATCCGGGCGCAAATCGTTGGCTACGGTATAGCCGCCGTTGGCTGGCGTCCCTTTGCTGTAAGCACGGCTGCCGGCAGCGGCCAGTAAGTCGGTGGGGATAAAAAAGCCGGTGGCGGTGCGCCCCTGTTGTTTGCCGATGGCTTCGGATACCTCGCGTTCCAGCCCGGCCTCGTCCCATTTGCCGGTCGCGGCGGCGTTCATGGCGCGCAGCAGGCTGTATTCGCGCTGCTCGCTATCGCTCATGCCGATGTCGTTTGCCGTGGCGGTGGGCTGGGTGCGCATTTTCTCCATAATCGCGGCGCGCAGCTGCGCCTCATCGCCGCCTTCCTTAATCACCTGTTCGGCGGCTTCCATGCCGCCATGTGCGGCATAGGCGCGGCCGATGGCCAGCAATTCGGCCACGCGTTTGCGCTCGTCTTGTGCGCCGCGTTCGGCAGCGCCGGTGTCGGCAGATGCGCCTGCCGCAACGGCCGGCACGGTGTTTTCGTTTTCTTTGTTCATATTACGGTTTCCTTTATCGGGGTTTTCAGGTTGTGCAGAGGCCGTCTGCGGCGGGTCGGGTAACGTGCGCCCCACCCCCACCGAGGTATCGGCCGGCACGGTTACAAACGAGATTTCATACGGCAGCCAGTCGGTGGCGCGGTAGCGCGGCTCCTCATCGGCTTTGGCATCAGGGTTTTCACAATTCAGGGCGCGGATTTGGTAGCCCACCGAGATGTGCCGCAGGATGCCGTCCTGCACATCTCCGAACTTTTCCTGCGCCTTGGCGGAATTGCCGAAGCGCACTAGGGCGCGGCCTTTTTTGTCCGCATCCACCCACGCCCGCTCCACTACGCCGATTTGGTCATCCCAATCATGGTTAAACAACACCGCTGCGCCGCCGTTGAGGCGGCTTAAATCACAAGCGCCCGGTTCATGGCTCAAAATTTCCTCGCCAAACCAGCGCTGCACCGGCTCCTCGCTGGAAAACGCCACTTCCACCGTACGTTTGTCCGCATCCACCGTCTGCCGCTCAAAACTCATGCTGCGCTGCAGCTGTTGCATCTGCGCCGTATCGGGCGCGCGGGAGTTAGTCCCGGTTGTTTTGCTCATCGCCTTTATCCTCATCGTTGGCCGCCGGTTGGGTCGGCGGCGTTTCGCTTAAGCCCATCTGTTGCATCAATTCCGCCTCCTGCTGGATTTGCTGCAAGGTCTCGTCAAAATCTACCCCCAGCTCGTCGCACACCGCCCGCCGCGATTTAACGCGCAGCGCGATGGCGGCCTCTTGCGATTGGATGTCCTTGAGCGGGTCAACCCATGCCCAGCGGCGGCCTTGCCAGCGGTAGCGTTTAAACTTGTCCAGCTTGGCGGCGGGCAGCGGCTTGCCAGTCGGCGAAGTAATCGCTCCGGCCAGCAGGGCACACGCCAGCCAGCGTTCGAACACGTCGCATAAAAAGCTGTCGATATACCAGTTTTGCAACGCCATCCACTGGTCGCGTTCCTCCAACACCCCGCTGCGGATGCTGGAGAAATTAACCCCCTCCAAATCGTTGGCCAGATTGTGGTAGCTCACGCCCAAACCGCCTGCCACGCTGCGCAGGCAGGTTTTGACAAACGAATCGTAGTTGGCGTGCGGGTAGTCCGGGTTGAACGGCACAAACTCGTAGCCGTTGGGCAGGCTGTGGAAGGTGCCTGGGTCGGCATAGTCGATGATGTCCTGCCCACCATGCCCGTTGTCCACCGCCTGGCCGTCAATCGGGTTTTGGAAGCTGTCGATATCCTCTTTTTGCTGGAAAAAACCCATTTTGGAAGCGCCCACCCGCGCCGCGATAATCGCCGCCTCTTGGTAGCCGCCAAGGTTGTGCAGGCTGATCAGCGCCGAGGTCGTCCACGGGAAACCGCGCCGCTGTTCCGGGCGGTCGTGCAGATACAGGTGGCTGATTTCCGCCGCCGGTATCCGCTCGTTATCCGATAGTGCGGTAGCCACGGTGTAATCGCCAGGGTGTTGCCGCCGCAGCCAATAAGCCACCGGCCGCCCCCAGTCGTTAATCTCCACCCCCATGCGGATAGCGTTTTTGCCGTTTTGCTTATCGCGGTTGAGCTGGGTGTCCAGCCGGTCGATGTCCAACAGCTGCAGAGCATAGCCGTGATCGTTGTCGGAGCCGTACACATGGCGCACCAGCACTTCGCCGTCGCGCGCCACGCTGCGCACCATCAGCCGTTGCAGATCGGTAAACGAGTACAGCCCGCTCACCTCGCACACACCGCGCCGCGCCCAAGCGGCAAATGCCTCTTCGATGGCGCGGTTGGCTTGGTTGTCCATCGCTGATCCGTTGTCCAGCTGCACCTGCATTTGCAAAGAGAAGCCGTCCCGCCCCACCACGTGGTTGCCCACCATCTGCAGGAAACGCAGCATATAGTCGTTATCACGCGCCTGTTTGCGTGAGAGCGAGCGCAGCCGGTCGAGGTCGGAACGCGCCAGCGCATCGGCGGCGGCATTATTCAGCCGCACGCCGGCCAAGGGGCCGTTCGGCCGCACCGCCGCATAATGGCGTTCGCGCCGGGCTGGCTGGTTTTGGCCGCTGCGCCGGAACAGGCGCGAAAAAAAACCGCGCTTTGACGCGGTCGGATTGTGTGGTTTCATTCGGCAAACCTCGTGATGATGCGGCGGGCGCGGCCGGGCCGTTTGCCCAGCGCGATTTCCAGCCGTAGGATTTCCTGCTCCCACCAGCGCAGCGCCTTGAGCAGGTCGGCCAGCGAATTAAACGTCATTTCGCGGTCTTTGATTTTGTAGCTGTGGGTAAAGGCGCGGCCGCTGGCGGCATGGCTTTGGTAGGCTGCCTTCAGGTCGGCATACACCTGCTGCGCGAATGCCAGCTGTTGTTCCAGCTGCTGTTTTTCGTAGTCGGTCATTTACTCACCATTTTTTCGCAAAATTACCGCCCCGGCGGCGGGTCATGGCCGGAGCGGCAGATGTGGTTTCAGGCTCTCTTTCCGTTTCCGTTGCTGTTTCGGCAAACAGCGCCGGTTGCAACACCGCTTTTTCGTACATCGCCCACTGCACCTCGGACATACTGTGCGTTTTCAGGCTGCGGGCGGCGTGCAGGGCGTAAACCTCGCAGTCCAGCGCCTCGTTGCGCACCCCCACTTTTTTTTGCCACACTTTTTTGTGCCGGTTTAGGCGGCTGGGCACTTTAACCTCGCTCAACAGCTGGTCGTAGTAATCGGCCCGCACCTCTTTGTAGTTGTGCAGGCGGCCGGGGCCGTTGCCGGTAAGGCTGACGCGGCCGTGCTCGCCGATGATGAGGTCTTTGGCTTTGCTCACCCCCACGCTGTACACCTGCACCCCGCGCCGGTCGGCTTTAGTGTTGCGGTGTTTCAGATCGATGTCGCGCGGGCGGGTGAAAATCTCCTTATCCTCGTTGCTGCTGCCTTTGATGGCCATCAGGTTCACGCCGTTATGGCGGCGGTAGTGGCGCACAAAGTTGTACACCGCATCCGAGGTCTGCCCGTCCGAGCTGTCAATGCCAACCGCCAAAATACGCATCGCGGCACCGTTGGCATGGCGGTAGGTGTGTTTGTAGATTTTTTCCGCCAGCGCCAGCCATACGTCTGATTTGATGTCGGGTGTGTTGCCGTAGATTTCGCCCCACGATACTAGCCAGCTCTCCTCTCCCCGCCCCCAGGCGCGGATGATGTAAGCCAGGCGGTCGTGCTGCACGTCCACCCCCATTGTCAAAATCAGCCCACCCAGCGGCACGGTGTTTTCAGCGTAATCCAGCGCGCGCGCCGCCAGCTCGTCGCCCTGTGGTCCGTCGCCCAACACCTCAAACGGCAGCCCCTTGCTGGAGTTCACAAAGGTAATCATCGGTGCAATATCGCCGGCTTCCTCTTCGTGTTTGGCGGTGAGCCATTTTTTCATCAGCTCGGCAAATACCGAGCCGGGGAAGGGGCTGTACAGCTCGTTCAGATAAAACCCAGCCGTACCATGAAACGGCGCTGTGGCCTGCCACCAGCCGCGCTTCACGTTGCGGTTTTTCTGCACGTCGTTCCACACGCAGCCGCAATGCGGGCAAACGTAGTAGGCGGTTTCTGGCAAGAATTTGCCGAATACGGGATGGTTGCCGTTCGGGTCTTGGTCGCATTGCAGGTAGTCAAAATTGAGCACATGGGCTTCGCCGCATTCGTGGCACGGAATCATGCCCACGCGCTTGTCGCTCAATTCCATCTCGGCTTCGATGGTGCTCACCCCCGCCACCGTGGGCGTGCCGCCGATGACGATTTTCGGTTTGGCAAAGGTTTTGGTGCGCTCTTTGGCCAGTTTGATGCTGTCGCCTTGGCCGCGCAGGTTGAGGTTACAGTCGTCCGGCTCTTCCACGCACACCAAGGGCACGGGGCTGGATTTTACGCTGGCGGGAGAGTTCGACCCCACCAGCTTCAGAAAGCCGCCGGCGAACTTTTTAAACAGCTGGCGCTGCCCCTGCGCCCGCACGCGGATGTCGATTTTTTCGCGCAATACCGGGGTGGCTTCCACCATCGGCATGAATTTCTCATCCATGTATTCCTTGGCGGCGCCTTCTTTCGGGAATAAAACCAAAATCGGGCAGGGCGCGGTGGCGATGGTGCGCCCCAGCAAGTTGCCGAGCACGCCGCTTGTCCAGGCTACCTGTGCCGATTTCATGCAGCACACCACCGACACATTCGGGTCGTCCAACGCATCCAATGGGCCGTTGTCCCATTCGAGGTAGGGAGTAACACCCAAAACGTATTTACCTGGGCGGGCAGCCTCCACGCTGGAGAGATAACGGTATTTGTTCGCCCAATCGCGGATGCGCATTTTTACAGGCGGAGCCCATTTGCTACACGCCTCACGCAGCACCCGGCGCACCGTGGCCGCCATATTCTGCTGCATCATCGCCGCCGAGTTCTGCATCTTCTGCTCCGTAATTCGCCAGTTTTTCCAGCGCCCGCTCCACATGGGCGGTGATGAGTTCGCTGTCTATCGGCTGCCCGACAATCGCACTCAATTCAGAGGCCAGTGTTTCAGGCAGGGTTAAAAATTCGGTGCGGGCGGCGGTGATGTGATCCGCCCAAGCCCGCTCAAACAATGCCGCCGGGGCCAGCTCACCGGTGCGCTCTTTTATCTCAAGTTCGATGGCGTCGGCTTTCAGCCTGTCCAACCTGTCGCGCGGCTTTTCTTGGTTGATCCGCTGTAGTTCGCGCTGAATCAGCCAACCGATAACGGCCTTAGTGTCGTATTCGTTGGCCTGCCCGCGCAAATCGGCAAATGATGCCACCGGCAGGCCGTCTTTCTGCCATTCGGTCAGCGAGCGTTCCGTGATACCCAAGATTTCTGACAGCTCACGCTTGTTTACCAACATAAGCCGCCCCTTAATGTGTTTCAGGCAGCCTGCGGATGAATAACCGACTATGCTCAATATATGATTTCGTCTTAACCCAGTATTTCCACAGGCTGCCTGAAATACACTCCATAAAAAAAAAGCCCGCATAAGTACACGGGCAAACTCAACACACCACCCTTTTCAGGTAGCCTCACCAATAAAAAAACCGCTGGCAAACAAGCCAAACGGCAGAATCAAATAACCCCTTACCACCACAGTCAAAAGGGAGGAAGGAAGCTATAGCACCCTCCCGCTTCACAAAAATCGTGGTTCGAATTACCCGCGTTTTGGACAACCGCCGGAGTACCTTTTGTTTCAGCGCGCCGATTTTATGGCAGCATCGATGGCCTTGCGCATCTGCTCAGGGAACTCACGATCAATCGTATGTTCCGCTGTCTCGAAGTAAGGGAAGCGCTTACTGTATCCAGCCCGCCGAACAAACAGAGCAATGGGCCGCCAGTGTTTGCCGTCTGCCAAGATTTGGTAGATGCCGGGGCGGCGGCGGCCTTGGTGCTTACCGATAGCCACGAAGGTATAGCCGCGTTTCTTTTTTGTGCCCCGTGCCAAACGGCGGCGGGCGGCATCGGTCATATTTGCGCGGTAGCCCCTTTCGGGGAAGGCACGAAAATAGGACAGGATTTTTATAATCTGCCCACGGCTCCAGTTGCCGTAATTATCCATCTGCGCAAATTTACCCGGGATGCAGTAATAGCCTTTCGGCATTGCGCCCACCCCTTGCAGCGCCCGCTCGAAGCGTTTGTGGCTGCGGCTGCCGCCATCGATTTGCGGCAGTAGGTATTTTTCCGCCGGGGTGCCTTTGAACGTATCGTATTTAAGCCAAACGTAAGCAGATGGATTGGCTTTCGTGCCGGGTTTTACATATAGGCTGTTTAGTGTGTAGGGCGTGGGGCGGTCGAATACTGCCCGCATCTTGTCGATTTCCGCCTGCTTTACCAGTTTTGCCGTGCGGTTTACCGCCAGCGAATACGCAAACGGCAGCTGCTTACGCTCCAGCGCATTGAGATGTGCCGTGGCAGTATCGGCTTTCACCCGGGCGGAAACAACAAACACAGCACACTCCCAATAAGCCAAAACCGCCCAGATTTAACTCTGGGCGGCGATGTAGTAATACATTTTTCACTAGACTGCATGAGCTATATACAACTTAACCCATGCTTGCATATTATGCTACGCGCAGTTTACATAAACTGTCAAGCAGCTTTTAACATCTTTTTTAACCGCGCATCGTCAAACACGGAATTAACAGCCGAATCGCGCAGCTTATACATCGTTCGGCGCGAAACCCCCAAATCCGCCGCCATCTGATCCACGGTGCCGGGTTGCTGGTAGTATCGGCGCACCACCGACCTAGGAATCATCGGCAGTTGGTTCACGGCACGGTCGATTTGCACAAACACCGAATCCACATCCGCACCGTAGGAGAGCACCACCGAGTGGAAGCCCCCGCCGCCGGGAGTGCCGCCTGCCATCAAAATGTTTAAAGAACTCGGTTTGTAGCCGTTCGGCCCTACCTGCACAGCCCACCGTCTCCAATCCGCCCATTCGCGCATCAGCGCATCTTTTGCATCTTCTGAAAAATCAAACACAGCATGATACCCATGCCCCTTTTGTTACCTCTTACGCGGCAGCCCTCTGCCGCTTTTTTATTGTGCCGCTATTTTACTAAAAACCGCGATAAAACAACAGATAAAGCAGCAAAAAATCCTGTTTTTATAAGTTTTGCACAAAGTGCATATTTATGCAGTTTTGAAAATCGCTGAAAGCCTTATCTGGTGGGCATTTGTGCACTTTGTGCAGTATATGCAGTATATTTTCACACGCATGGAGAAAAAAATAAAAAGGCGGACAGAGTAGCAGGAAATAAACCTATATATAACGCGCGTACGCGCACGCGAAAAAACGCTGCACACACTGCACAAAGTGCACAAAGCCCCGCCCAGCGTGGATTTGCGGGGAGGGGCAAAAGTGCATTTTTGTGCAGTTGTGCAGCGTTTAGTAGTATTTCGGATTTCGCAGGTCTTGCACCGCCTGCTGGAATCTAAGCACCTGTGGACCGATAAAGTCCATTTCAGGCGTGCCTTGAGGCGGGCGGGTGCCGGGCGGGAGGAAGATATTATCCTGCATCTTTTCCTCCGGGCGCGGGCTATTGGGCAAACGCCACCACCGCCGCGCCCTTGGCATCTTACTGGCAATGTGCTGCAGGAATTTCGATTTGGAAATCTGCCGCTCGTTGTTTTTGGTACACCACCACAAATACAAATCCCACACATCGCCGGTAATCGCTGCGCAGTAGGGGATATTCTCGATTTCGCCGCGCTCCCACTCCATATAAAACGTCTGCCACCCATACCGCCCATAATTGATAACATTGGCCTTAGCCTCCGTCATCGGCGGTTTGGTGTGCGGGTCGAAGCGCGCGCCGCCGGTTTTGATTTCTACCACCACATCCGGCTGTGTGGGGTCATCGGCAGGCTGCCTAGTATAATTGATAGTGAGCGGCAAAGACAACAGCAACATAAAAAACTGCAGTACCCCGTCCGCGCCCAGCTCCACCTCCAATTCCGCACGTAGGCTTTCAGGCAGCCTGTTTTTCGGCCAAATCACAAAGTAGCGGCGGTCGTTTTCTTCGATTTTAAACGGCTGCGCCTCGTTGGATAAAAATACGCAGTTGATGTGGTTGGCCTCTTCGTAGCTGTCCACAAACTTGCGCTCGATGCGCATCGTTTTGCCGGTAATCATGTGCTTCATGGCGCCGGTTTGGTCGTATTTTTGCTTGGTATTAAAAACCTCCTCGAAGACAATAAATAGCTTGCCCGAGCGGTTGCCCGTGTAGTTGCTCTCCAAATCCGACTGCCCCAGCGTGGCCGCATAATCGCCGTACATCGGCTTGATAATCTCCTCAAACAGCAAGGATTTGCCAGCGCCGTGCACATCGCCGTGCATCACCAGCGAAGTAGTCAGCTTCGCCCCCGGGTGCTGCAGCGGATAAGCCAGCCAGTTATATACAAACTCCATCACCTGCAAATCATGGTTGCACAAATGCGCGATCAGCTTTTGGATGGCGCGGCAGCCCGGGTATAAATCCAGTACATCCAGCCACCAACCCGGCATATCATCTCGCGGGCGCGGAAACTGCACCTTGTCCGCCAGCGGCAGCCCGCGATAGATATTGATGTACTCGTCCGACATTTCCCGCCCCGGCTCGAACACCACGCGGTCAAAGCGTTTCACAATGCGCGCCGGGCTGTCTTGCCAAATCTTAAACTGGCTGCCCATCGCCAGCTTGGCCGCGCCTTGGTCAATCATGCGCCACAGCTGGTTATCCCAAATGCTGGAGCTGCCGTCCAAATACACATAGCGCTCCATCATATCTTTCAGGTCGCCGTCTTGGGCTACCTGAAACGCCGCCCGGTCGCGCTTGAGTTTGTTGACCTCATACTGGGTCATCACCGGCGCGCGACCCCAATTAAACCAGTTGTCCACCGATTTTTTGCAAAAATGGTCGACCAAGGCTTTGCGGCTGTATTCCACGCCCGTTTTTCTGCTCACCGCGCGGCTCTTGCCCTCGATGAGGGAAAATTCCCGTTTCAAGCGGTCAAAGTTTTCCTGATAGCGGCTTTCGCCTTCCGGTGTTTCAGCGGTTTCGGGCACGTTTTCCCCGCCGCCCCCCGTGTTTTCGCGTACCTCACCTTCCGGCGACTCGCCCTCCGTGGCGGGTGCGGGAGGCGGGGCAGCCTGTTTCAGGAAGCCCGAAGCCTGCGCAGCCGCCAACACCTCGGCATATTCGGCGGTGTAATCCGCCAAATGCTGCCAACTCAAGGCCGCCAACGCATCAATAACCTGCCCGCGATCGGCCAGCGCATCGGCAATATCGTAGCCCGGCGGCCACATACCCGGTTCAGGTGTGCGCACAAACGCCACCTTGCAGCCCTGCGCCGTGAGCCGCTCGGCAATGCCCAGCATCGCCGCCATGCCCGGCTGTGCGTATTTGTCCAGATACGGCTTGCTTGCCGCATCCGCGCCCGCCTTGCGCTCGGCGGCAGTTAATTTTTCGCGTTGCGAATCGCAGTCCGGCCACAAGATGACACGCCGGTTTTGCACCGCCGACCAATCCGTCTTGTCCCAGTTGCCCGCGCCGCCGTGCCAAGTAATCACCGCATAGCCCGGCTGCGCCGCATCCGCCGCGTTTTTGCACTTTTCGCCTTCCACCACCAACACCGGGCGCGCCGGGTCGGCCGCCAGCGCATCCAAACCGTACAACGGGCGCAAACCCTGCCAGCCGCGCCAGCGCCACATTTTTTCGTGCGTATCCAAGTTTTCGCAAAAGGTGTAGGGTAGGTCGATTTTGCTGCCGTCCGACTTGATAAACCGCGCCACCGCGCCGAGCACCTGCCCCGCCGCATCGCGGAACACCGAAGTAAACACCGGCTCCGCCCGTTCCCCTTGGCGGAACGAATGGCGGAAATTCATCGTTTTCAGCGCATAGGGCGGCACCGGCACAATCGGCTGCCAGCGTGCGTTTTTGCCCGGCTTGGCCGCATTACCGCCGTCCAGCGCCACCTTTTGCACCGGTGCAAAACCGCCCAGGCTCAAACGCTCGGCAATCGAGCGCGCCGCCTGCGCCGTGTTGCAACTGTTCAGGTAGGCATACAGGTCGATTAAATCCCCGCCCTTGTCGCCCGTGGCAAAATCCGCCCAAGCCCCCGTGCGGGTATTGATGCGGAAACTGCCCAGCTTTTTGTCCGCGCGCGTGGGATTCAGCGCCACGAACTCGTGCCCGTCATAGCGGCCGGAAGGCAGCCATTCCGCCAGCAGATTGTCCACCGAGCTTAAGGCGGCGCTTGAAATAGTGGCAAAATCAATAGATTGGCTCATAACACAGCTTTCAGGTAGCCTGAAAAAGGCGTAAAAAAAGCCTGCCCCTGCGTACACAGCGGCAGGCGGTATAAAAAACGGCGGGGAAGAAGAATGGAAAGCCGCCGAAAACCCCGGCACAAGGGAGGGAGTGCCGAAGAAAGAGGAAACTAGGCGGCCAGTTCCGGCCAAATTTCTTGCCAGTCATCCGGGCGGAGGTCTTTGCGGGTAACCTCTCCATCGGTGGCGGCCTCAATCGCGGCACAACGGGCTGGCGGAACGGGGCGGCGGCCTGAAGCCCAGCTACTCACATCTGGCGCATGGGCATCGATTTTTTCGGCCAGCGCTACCAGCGAACCACGCCCGCCGCGCTTTAGGTACTCATTTAAATTCATTTTCATCTCCAATGTTTTTTATAGTTTAGCGAAACGCTAAACAAAAAGCAAGCGTTTCGCATATAGTATAAATTTAGCAAATTGCTAAAATACAACATTGGAAAGGGAAAATTTATGAAAACCATCGAAGAAACCTACCGCCAACGCCTGCAAATGCTAATTGACGAATACGGCGGACAAGGCAAATTGAGCGAAGCCATCAACAAATCAGCCTCTCAAATCAGCCAATGGCTGAATGCCACCCCTGATTCTCGAACCGGCAAGCCGCGCTCGCTCAAGTCTGAAACAGCGCGCGAGATAGAAATGGCCACCGGTAAACCGCGCGCATGGTTTGATCAGCCGTTGGATAGCGTAATGATGTTAGGTGATGGTTATATTGTGCCGGAAGGATATATTAAATTCAGCGTGTTAAATGTTAAGGCCAAAATGGATGTGGGAACATTAGACGATTCCCCGATTGAGATTGTCGATTTTGTGGCCGTAGCTGAATCATGGGCAAAAGCACATTTTGGCGGCGCAATATCACGCATCCACATCATTACTGGCACAGGCGATTCGATGAGCGGCACAATAGAGCCCGATGAAATCCTATTTGTAGATACCGGGATTGATTATTTTGATGGAGATGGGCTTTATGTTATCCATACTCCAGCGGGCAGAAGAGCCAAACGCCTGCAAATGACCTTGACCGGGGTTTTACTGATAATAAGCGATAACCCCAAATACCGCGATGAAGAAGTTCGCCCGGAAGATGCGGATAATATTCATATTATCGGGAAAATAAAGGGGAGCTGGGGTTTTAAACAATTCCGATAACACCATTTCCATCAATAAAGGCTACCTGAAATTTCAGGTAGCCTCTTTTTTATGCTTGTTTTGTGCAAAACGCTAAAAAATATTATTTTGTAAATCAAAACGCTATAAAATAAGTGGCGTTTCGCTATTGCTTATATATTAGCGTTACGCTAATATTGATTCCATCAAAACGAAACACCAAGGAATCAAAAAATGAAACCGAAAAGCACCCTGCAAATACTGAATGCCGAATTAAACACCTGCAAAGCAAACGCCCCGCGCGAAAAAGTAATGGTGGCCGGCGGCTGGTTTATCAAAGAAACAGCCGAACAAACCAAAAAAGACCTGAAAGAGTTTAAGGCATTTGTAAAAGAAAAATTTAGGCAGCAGGCTTCCGACTTGGTTGTCTATTTCGGCCACTCAAGGCAAAAGGCCGAAGCCGCCGCCCTGGAAACAGCAAGAAGCCGCATCAAATGCTGGAAAGAAGCGCAGGCATAAGACACCCCGCCCCGAAAGGGGCAGAAGCCGGAACGAAACAGTTATCCGCAAAAACAGGAGGCCAGTTCGCCGGGCGTGCAAACCAACTGCCAAGCCGTTGCAAGGACGGCAAAAATTTGAAACCCCTGCCATGCGGCAGGCTAACAGAAAAGGAAAACACCCATGAAAACCTACCCCATCATGCTGCCGTGCCACGGCGGCGAAGACGTACAAGCCGCCACCATGACCGAATACCAAGACGGCAGCTGCGTTATCGAAACCGGCAGCACCGTCACCACTGACCACAAAGCCGCCGCCATCGACATCATCAAACACCGCTGGCCGGGCGCCTACATCGCCGAAGCCGTGCGCATCGAGCCGGAAAACACGTCGGCCGCCGCACCAACAACCCACTGGGGCAGTCTACTAGACCTCGCCATCGAAGCACAGGCCAGCCACTGCCTCGATGTGGATGTAAGCTACAACGCCAGGAGCGGCAAACTCATCCTTGAGGCGCGCTGGCCGCGCAACCCGGAAAACGGCCGCCACCACTGCAGCTGCCACGTAATCTGCTGCAGCGATTTTACCGAGCACACCCAGCCGACCGTCATCCGAAACGCCAAAGAATGGCTTGACGGCCTAATCAAGCAATCCGGCAAATCCGCCGCCTAACCCTCTCATATGGAGACCATCATGAACCAAGATAAAAAAATCATCCCTGCCACCAAGATGCTGCGCGCCATCAACAGCGGCCTGCTTGATACCGAGCTGGGCGAAGCCATCAGCGCCGCCGTAGCCGCCTGCCTGTCGCACGGCAAACGCGCCACGGTCACGCTCAAGCTGACGATTGACTCTCAAAACATCAAAGACGGCACCGTGCGCATCAGCCACGACATCGCCAGCAAGCTGCCGAAAGAAAAACGTGAGGGCGGCATCGTATTTGCCACCCCCGAAGGCAACCTCACCACCGAAGACCCCGCCCAAGCCAAGCTCGACCTGCAGGGCACGGGCGAATCCAAAGTAATCAAACTCACCGGCACCAAATAAGTGCCATTTACCAACCCACCTAAAACAGGAAATCCGACTATGGAAAATCAAAACGACATCATCCGCACCGCACTGGACGCGGCGCAAAAACCCTTTATCGCCGCCATGCCGAACGGCACGCCAGTAGTGTTTACCCCAGACGAAAAAGGCGCATGGAACTACGAAACGCACCACGCTTGCCGCGCCGAACCTGCTCGCAAAAAAGGTTTTAGTACCGCCCACGACCTAGACAGCCTGATCGCCTACGTCAAAAAGCACCAAACCGCGGGCGCAGAAATCTATATCAATGCCGACTTTTTGCGCGGTAACATCAGCATCCGAGCCGTGCTCAACGGCGACACCGCCGAAGCCAGCGGTTTTAAGGATTTTGGTATCGACTACCAACCGGTATTCACGCCGGCCGCCAGCGAGTGGAAACGCTACAACGGCGAAAAGCTGGATCAAATCCAGTTTGCCTCCGTGCTCACCAACAACGCCCGCGACATCGTGAGCCAAAACCCCGACGACCCGGAAGCCAAATACCCCACCGGCTCCGAAGTGTTGGATTTTGCCCTAAACCTCGAATACACCGAGAAAACCACCTTTAAGCAAGGCTACCGCGAGCAAGACGGCCGCATGAATTTTGTATTCCAGAGCGAGGACACGGGCAAAACCGACACCACCCTCAAAGCCTTCGAAAAATTCGGCGTGGCCTTTACCCCGTTCTTGGGCGGCAAAAGCTACTTTGTCGAGGCACTGCTCAAATTCCGCATCGACAAAAACAACGGCGGCCTGATCCTGTGGTACGAGCTGCAACAGCTGCACCGCGTAATGGAGCTGGCAACCCAAGACATCGCCAAAGCCCTGCGCGAAGCCCTGCCCGAACTGCCGATTTACAACGGCAAACCGGCCTAAACCTTCCCGCCGCCTGAATCAGGCGGCATCGGGCAGGCGATTGCCGCCAACAACGGCAGAGCGGTCCCTCCTCTATCCGCGCATCACAGCCGCCTGCCCCATGCCAAGGAGCAAAATATGAACCCATACACCTACGCCTACGCCGCACTGATTGCCGGCATGATTTGCGGCGCATTGGCCGCCACCGCAGGCAATGCCGAAGAGCCGCCTGCACAAACTATCGTTGTACGCCGCACCGCAGAAGTGGCCGATTGCGGCAACATCACCCAAATGCAGGCGAAATACGACGCGGACGAAGCGTTCAAATACGCCCTGCAACGCGTGAAAGACGACTGCGAAGCCGACCGCCAAGCCGCATTGTTGGCGCAGACGTGGGAAACCGACCCAACGGCAGGGGTGGTGCATGAGTAAAGCCAACCGGCCGCGATACTGCGGCACGATCACCAAGCCCACAAAAGCCGGCTGCTGGATAGTCCGCAGTAAATGGCGGCGCGGCGGCAAAACCATTGAGCGGGACAAGCAGACGTTCGACAGCCAGCAAACTGCTGCCGAATACGCCGGCGAACTGGAACAACGGCACGCACCGAAAAAAGAAAAAATCAGGATGGTTGTCAATGTTACCTACCACCCGCATAAAAAAACAGCAGATTAAACAGAGGCAATGCGTTCCCCGACAAAAACAACGTGCCATTGCCGGGGCGGATGAAATTGCCCGTTAGGGCGACTTAACCAAGCATTGCGCGGCCAATACCATTGATGCGGATGCAGGCATCCCTGAAAACGAATTCGCCATGCTTTGCGAAGCGGTTTCCACTGGCGCGACCGATTTTGAGACCGCCGCCAAAACCCCGAATTTAAGCCAAGTGCAGCTCGATACGTTGGAAAGTCTTTAATCATTCAGGCAGTCTGAAACGGCTGCCGAAAGGAAACTGAAATGTTGAACAAAGTCCACCTAATCGGCCGTCTAGGCCGCGACCCCGAAGTACGTTACATGCCCAACGGCGACGCCGTCTGCAATTTCAGCCTTGCCACATCGGAGAAATTTACCGACAAATCAGGCAACAAGGCAGAAAAAACCGAATGGCACAATGTCATCATGTACCGCCGCCTTGCCGAAATTGCCGGGCAATACCTGAAAAAAGGCAGCCAAGTGTATTTGGAAGGAAAAATCCAAAGCCGCAAATACACCGACAAAAACGGCGTGGAACGCACGGCATACGAAATCGTGTGCCATGAAATGAAAATGCTCGGCGGCAACGAAGCCCACATGCAGCCTGCACCACCTGCAAACCAAGAACCGCCCCCGCCGCCCGCCGCACGAAATGCAGCGCCACCGTCAGATGACGACAGCGACATCCCGTTTTAGGAGCAACCATGAAAACATTTACCCAAATCCGAGAATGGGCAGAAGCCCGCAACCTTATCGCAGGCAGCGACAGCTTCCGCCAGCTGGCCAAGCTCATAGAAGAGACTGGCGAACTAGCCGCCGATATTTCCCGTGGCCGCCCGCGTCGCCGTATCGCTGACAGCATCGGCGATTGTGTAGTCGTGCTAACCATCCTCGCCGCACAGAACGGCTTACAGATAGAAGACTGTATCGCCCAAGCCTATGACGAAATCAAAGAGCGCAAGGGTGTGATGAAAGATGGCGTGTTTGTAAAAGAGGAGGATGCACAATGACCCCCGAAAAAATCGAACAAGAGCGCAAAGCGTTTGAGGCGTGGATGGTTGAACGGTGTCCAACCAACCCGCAAACGGAACGAGTGGGCGACGAATACAGCCGCCTTGGTACACAGTACAAATGGGAAGGATGGCAAGCCAAAGCCGCGCAATCCGGCAGATAACAGGCAAAAAACCAGTTTTGATTGATATCCAATAACCCGAACGGCGGAACCAGAGGTAAAAAATGAACGAGATTAAAACTATCCTATCAATGGTGCAGGAGCTGCATAATAATCAACAGCGCGGCAGGCTGGCCGGGCTCACCGAAGATTCGGCTATCCTGATCGATACCGCCGACATCGCCGAAATGATGAATTACTCTTACAGCTACACTTATAATAAAATCGTCTGCCGCCCCGATTTTCCCGCACCGGTTGACCCCGAAAAACGCCCGCGCAGCAGCGGCAAAAAAAACCGCCGCTGGATAGCCGGCGATGTGGTGAAATACATCAAATCATGCAGACAGCAATAAACAAGCGGCCAATCGGCCGCTTTCCTTATTCCAGCTTATCCGCCAAATCTTCCACCGTGGGCGCGTAGTAGGTATTGAGCAAAATCCGCAAATCTCGATGCCCCGAAATCTTAGCGAGCTCCATCGGCGAATATATCTTGGCCAGCCGCGTCAGCGCTTCACGCCGCGCATCATGAAAATGCAGGTTTTCCAGCAAGCTGCGCCGCTTGAGCTTGCGAAACAGCGCATCCAGCGAGCCGCTGGTGATATTAAACACAAAAGCATTTTCACGCACCGTTTCCATCTGCCGCAAAATCGCCATTGCCTTGCTGCTTAACGGCACATTGCGCGGATGGCCGTTTTTAGTAAGCGGGATATGCACATAGCGGCGATCATAAAACACACAATCCCACGTCAGCATCACAATTTCCCCCGCCCGCATCGCCGTTTCCAGTGCGAAATAAAACGCTGCCGCCGCCCGCTGCGTGCGCGTGCTCGGTACGCAGTCAGGCGTATAACCGCCCGCAAACGCCACCGCCGCCGCATCCTCATCCGTTACCCGCTGCGTACGGGCCAACCCATCTGCAGGCTTGTCCAACCGCTGCATAAAGTTTTCAGGCAGCCAACGCCATTGCTTGGACGCCACCGTCAAAACATTAGATAGCAGCACCCACTCCCGCCGCAACGTGGATGTGTTTACCTCTTTTTTACGCTCGTCTGCCCATGCCTGAAACTGCAGCTCCGACAAATGCGGCAGCCGCACCTCAGCCAACGGCGTGCGCAGCACGCGGTTGATAATATTAGTCTCATTGCGCCAGCCGTGCTTGTGCACCGATACCTCGTTTTTATACCGCTCCAACACCTCCGAAAACGGTACATTCGGCGCACCGCCAAAGCGCAGCGTGCGCCACTCATTTTCGATTTTCGCCGCCCAAGCCTCCGCCTCCGCCTTGCGCGGAAACGAAGCCGAGCGGTTTAGCGCCGGCAGCCCATCCCGAGCCACCCGGCGAACCTGCGCCAACCACATACCGTTAGATTTTTTGCGGATAGATGCCATTGTTTTTATCTCCGAGCCGTTGCAACGCTGTTGCAAATTGCGTTGCAAATCCGTTGCAATTATAGGCATAAATAGACCAAAACAGAAGCAAAAAAGCATAAATAATAGGCAAAGCAAGAGTAGGCCATGAATAGCCAGAAATTGAAAGATGCGATTGAATTATAAAGATAAAATAATATTAGCCTGCACCTTTTTCAGGTTGCAGGCTAATAGAAACTGGCACGCCCACGGGGATTCGAACCCCGGTTGCCGCCGTGAAAGGGCAGTGTCCTAGGCCTCTAGACGATGGGCGCGTAAGGCGCAGGATTATAAATTCATCGCGGCAAAAGTCAAGCAAATTCGCTATGTGGCAAATATGCAAAAGCTATCATTGGTGCGGGTGTCTTGAATTATTGCGCCAAAAGCTTTATCTTATGCGCGTTATCCAATCCATTGATAGAAAAGGGACACAAATGAGTGAACATATCATCCATGTAACCGATGCAACGTTTGAAGCGGAAGTATTGAAGGCTGCGGAGCCTGTTTTGTTGGACTTTTGGGCGCCTTGGTGCGGCCCCTGCAAAATGATTGCGCCGATTTTGGACCAGCTGGCGCAAGAATGGGCGGGCAAAGTCAAAGTCGTGAAAATGAACGTTGATGAAAACCAAGTGGTGCCTGCGCAATTCGGTATCCGCAGCATTCCCACGCTGGTGGTGCTGAAAGACGGCAAAGTGTTGGCAAACCGTTCCGGTGCGTTGGCAAAACCGCAGTTGGAAGCGTTTGTGAATGCGGCCATCAACGGCTGATTTCGCGTCATCCGCTAAAAAGACATTCCCATGATTTTGGGAATGTCTTTTTTTTGCCGAATCGGGCATTAAAAAGCAGCCTGCACCCCTTCGTCTTTTTGTTTGATTTTGTGTTTGATGATTTGAATGATGTTTTTGTCCACATGCCAGCGTCCATCGTGCCGCTGAAGGGCGCCGCTGTGGAACAGCCATGTGTGTTGCTGATGGGATAGTTCGTCCGTCTCGGTTATCTGCAAGCGCGCATTTTTGCCCCAGTCGCCCAGCGGAAAATCGGCCAAGGCAGCCTGCACGGCACGGTTGTGGGCGGCAATATCGTTGTGCATGCACGCATCTGAACATGTTTGCCCACTCGCCACCACGGGGCATGGCACGTCTGCGGGAATGCTGGTTGGCAGGATATTCAGCAGCCTCGGGCATAAACCGTGCGCGGCGGCCCATGCGGACAATAGGCGCTTGGCCTGTTTGGGATAGGCAAACAAACCGCACGGCGGCGCGGAAAAGCAACCTGCACTTAAAGGGCGAATCTGTGCTTGCAACGCGCCATTGTCGGCCTGCGCCCATCGAACGGTGTGGTAGCCGGTGGCTTCATTGTGTACGCCGCCAAACTCCAGCCGCCGTTCCGCGCACAAAACCGCGGCGTGCAGGCTGCCGACGGCTGCTTCAAACGCAATCTCCGCCACGCCGGCCGCCCATGCAGGCAGCCTGCACAACAATGCCACCACTTCTCGGTACGTATGCTCGTGGGGCAAAATATTCAATACTTCGCCTGCAGCGTTGCGCCAGATGGAGATGCCGAAATCATCGGAAAATAGTGGCAAAGTAGCCTGCACTTTCGGCGGTAGATGCTGCGGCAACAGGCGTGGCAAATATAATTGCCCGGCAAACTGCATCCAAGCCCCCGCACCTTTTTCATGCAGGGCCAACTGCAAAAACTGCGCCAGCGCCGTCACGTCCGACATGGCACGGTGGCGCGCATCTGTCGGCAGACCATGCCGTTCGATAATGCTGTCCAAACTGTGTTTGTGAAACTGCGGATACAGTTTGCGCGACAATTGCACGCTGCACAACGCAGAAGTGGCAAACGGCACGCCCGCGCGTCGGCATTCCTGCCGCAAAAACGTATAATCGAAACGGCTGTTGTGCGCAATCAGCAGGCTGCCGCGCAAATACGGCAGCACATCCGGCAGCAGCTCTGGCCACAACGGCGCATCACGCACCATCGCATCGTCAATGCCCGTCAGTTGGCTCACAAATGCCTGAATCGGAATGGTCGGATTGACCAAATGCGACACCGGCGTGATTTCGCCCTGCCAAAAATGCAGAAATGCAATTTCCGTGATGCGGTCGCGCTGGAAATTTCCGCCCGTGGTTTCCAAATCCAAAATCACCACCGGTTTGTCCCATTGTCGGAAAAATTGCGCCAAATTGTCCAAATTCGCTGTCATGCTGGTTTACTGAATACCGTTTTTACCGCGCGCATTATACATTTCCACTGTTTTTCTGTACAAATCACTTGACACGACCGCTCAATCGGCATAAAATCCGCGTCTTTGCTGCACCCGTAGCTCAGTTGGATAGAGTATTTGGCTACGAACCAAAGGGTCGGGCGTTCGAATCGCTCCGGGTGCGCCAAGAATATTTTTTATCCGCGCCCATCGTCTAGCGGTTAGGACATCGCCCTTTCACGGCGGTAACCGGGGTTCGATTCCCCGTGGGCGTGCCAGATTGAACAAACCCTTGCTTGAATAAAGCAAGGGTTTTCTGTTTTCAAAGCCATGGGGATTGGCGTTCTTTTACTGAGCAACGAATGCAGCCTGCACTTTATCCGGCGCATTCCCAGCGGCTCAAGGCGTTATTTGCTTGAATTTTCGGTTGATACGGAAAATGCAATGATCTATGGCTGAAGGCCTGTCCTGCTTAAACTCTTCCTGATAAGAACCGATGGTGTTGCTCACGGTTGGAATACCGTATTTGTTGGCGTAATGTACGGGCAGGTGTTGGTGGGCGTTGCCGTTCATTCTTTGCGCTACGGCGGAAGAAGGTGTGGTGTTTGGACGGCGACCTTCTTGACTGGCCGGCTGGTTTTCCATTTTAAAAATAAAATTTCAATCGATGATGCTTTTTATTGGATTGTGGAAATACGCGGCTCAGCATCGTTTCTTTTATTGGAATATCGAATTGAATCAAGCAATATACAAAAAACCACAACCATCACACATGCAATTCATCAGGCAGGTTGATGATACCCATCTGAAAATAAAATTAGCCAAAATGTCCGTAGGGATTTTAAATCGCGCCATGCCGGTTTGCCGGCTGAACACAAAGTAAGAGGAGATTGAAAAATGGATAAGCAGACAACTTCCAAAGTACTGTCGCATCCCAAGTTCCAAACCATGGCCAAACAGAAATCGATTTTGGGCTGGACATTTTCCGCCGTGATGTTTGCGGTCTATACGTTGTTTGTCGCCTATCTCGGCATCGATCCGCAGGCGTTCGCCACGCCCGTGTCCGAGGGTGGGATAACGACTTGGGGGATTTATATCGGCCTGGCCGTGATTTTGTTTGCGGTGGCGATTACCGGCATTTATGTTTATGTTGCCAACGGCCGTTTTGAAGAAACCACTCGCGAAGTGGTGCGTGAAGTAACGGAGGGGGAAAAATGAAAAAGATGAATAAGTTTTATTTTACCTTTGCAGCCTGCCTGGCCGCCAACGCAGCATGGGCGGCAGACGCTATTTCCGGCGAGGTGCAACAGCGTCCGCTGAATGTTCCAGCAGTGGTGATGTTTTTTATTTTCGTCGGCGCCACGCTGTTTATCACCAAGTGGGCGGCAAAGAAAAACAAATCGTCCAAGGATTTTTACACGGCGGGCGGCGGAATTTCGGGGTTTCAAAACGGTTTGGCGATTGCGGGCGACTTTATGTCGGCAGCGTCTTTCCTCGGCATTTCCGCCATGGTGTTCACGCGCGGGTATGACGGTTTGATTTATTCCACCGGCTTTTTGGTCGGTTGGCCGCTGGTGTTGTTCTTGGTGGCCGAACGGCTGCGGAATTTGGGCAAATTTACCTTTTCCGACGTGGTGGCCTACCGTTTGCAGCAAACGCCGGTCCGCCTCTTGGCCGCTTCCGGTTCGATTCTGGTGGTGATGCTGTACCTGATTGCGCAAATTGTCGGCGCGGGCAAGCTGATTCAGTTGTTGTTCGGCATGAATTATCTGTCGGCCGTGGTCATTGTCGGCGTTTTGATGGTGGCGTATGTGTTGTTCGGCGGAATGTTGGCGACCACTTGGGTACAAATGATTAAAGCGGTGCTGCTGTTGTCGGGTGCGAGTTTCATGGCTTTCGTGATTTTAAAGGCATCGGGTTTTAGCATGGAGCAGATGTTTGCCAAAGCGGTGTCCATTCATGAAAAAGGCAGCAAAATTTTGGAGCCGGGCGGTTTGGTAAAAGACCCGATTGATGCGTTGTCGCTCGGATTGGCTTTAATGTTCGGTACGGCCGGCCTGCCGCACATCCTGATGAGGTTTTTCACCGTGCCGGACGCGAAGGAAGCGCGCAAATCGGTGTTTGTCGCCACGGGCTTTATCGGCTACTTCTATATCCTGACTTTTATTATCGGTTTCGGCGCCATTATTTTTGTAACCAAGGACAATCCGAATTTCTTCGCGGAAATGGTGAAAGACGGCAAAACCGTTTATGAAATGATAGGCGGCAGCAATATGGCGGCGGTGCATTTGTCCGAAGCTTTGGGCGGCAATATGTTCTTAGGCTTTATTTCGGCGGTGGCATTCGCAACTATTTTGGCCGTGGTGGCGGGTTTGACCCTGTCGGGTGCTTCAGCGGTAAGCCATGACATCTATGCGTCGGTAATCCGCAAAGGAAAGGCCACTTCCCATGAGGAAATGCGGGTTTCACGCGCTACCGTGCTGATTTTGGGTGTTTTGTCGATTATTTTCGGCTTGATTTTCGAAAATCAAAACGTTGCCTTCATGGTCGGCTTGGCTTTTGCCGTGGCGGCTTCGGCCAATTTTCCGATTTTGGCACTGTCGATGTTTTGGAAAGGATTGACCACACGCGGTGCGGTTGTCGGCGGTTATACCGGCCTGCTGCTGTCGCTGGTGATGATTATTTTGGGGCCGAGTGTGTGGGTTAGCGTGTTTCATTTCGAATCGCCCGTCTTCCCCTACGGTTCACCCGCCATTTTCAGCATCCCCGCTGCCTTTATTGCGGCTTGGCTGGCTTCAATAACCGACAAATCTGCCCGTGCCGAAGAAGACAAGGCCGGTTATGAAGAGCAGTATGTTCGTTCGATGACCGGTATCGGGGCGGAAAAGGCTTCCGACCATTGATGATGTTGTGCAAAGGCCGTCTGTAAACCGAGGTTTCAGGTTTTCAGACAGCCTTTTTTGTGTAGCCACGATTTAATACAAGTCTCTGTAAAGTTGCTTTACTCGTTGTGCAGGCTGCAAAAGGAGAGAGGATGGTGTTTGGTGGTGCTTCCTGCCTATATTGGAAATTTCGCTTGTGAGGAAGGAGGCGTAGGGTTCGAAATTTTTTCATTGGTTTTGGCTTTTTATATCTTGCAATAGTGAGCGAATGAAAATTCCATTAATTCCGTCAGTTGAGTTCCTGCCCCAGAGGATCTATTCTAATCAGCGTATCAGGTTTCAAAATAGCTATTACAGCCGATAAAATTTTGATAGAATAACCGCCATTTATCTCCGAAAACTCTCTCAATAAGTCCCTGAAAGGATTTTTATGGCGATTGAACGCACCGTTTCCATTATTAAGCCCGATGCGGTAAGTAAAAATGTTATCGGCAAAATTTACGACCGATTTGAAAGCAACGGCTTGAAAATCGTGGCGGCAAAAATGAAACATTTGACACACGAAGAAGCCGAAGCGTTTTATGCCGTTCACAAAGAACGCCCGTTTTTCAACGATTTGGTTGCGTTCATGGTGAGCGGGCCGGTGATGGTTCAGGTGCTGGAAGGCGAAAATGCGGTGGCCAAAAATCGCGAGATTATGGGGGCGACCAACCCGGAAAATGCTGCTGAGGGAACGATTCGTAAAGATTTTGCCCATAATACGAGTGAAAATGCAGTGCATGGTTCCGATAGTTTGGAAAATGCAAAAATTGAAATTGACTTCTTCTTTAACCCGGAAGAAATTTATGTACGCACAATAGGTTGATTCAAATGGCTTTGAGATTAGTATTGTCTGCCTGCGCGGGTTTGGCGCTGTTGGCTGCTTGTGATTCATCGCGAAACCTGCGGCCGAAACGACTGCGCCGGCTGCAAAAAACGGCAAAGTTTACCGTGTGGTAACCGAAAGGGTGAAACCGCCGATGGTGGCGTATGTTGACGGCAAAATTACAGGTTTCGAGTACGATTTGTTGCAGGCGATTGCGGCCAAGAAGGGCATTTCTTTTGAATATCAGGTGGTGGATTCCAAGAAAGATTTGTTGCCCGCGTTGGAATCCGGCAAGGCGGATATTGCAGCAGGTGCGATTACTATCAATGACGAACGCCGTCAGAAAGTGAATTTTTCAGAGCCTATTCTGGATTATTCGGCGGCTGTATTGGTCGATAAATCTTTGGCGGATGCCAAGAGTTTCGCTGATTTAAAAGGTAAATCGGTGGCGGTGGGTCGTGGCACGGTGTATGACAAGATGGCGGCCGATTATTTGGCTTCCGGCGATGGTAAAAACATTGTGTATTACGATACGGTGTGGGAACAGGTGAAAAATCTGCTCAACCATCAAACGCAAGTGGTGCTGGGTGACAGCCTGATTCTGGAATATTATTTGCAGCAGAACGGCAGCCATCAGGCGGTTTTTGTGCAAAATATTTCGTTCCCGAAAGAGAGTTATGGTTTTGCACTGGCCAAAAATAACACGGAATTGCAGCAGGAAATCAATGACGGCTTGGAAAAAATCCGCGAGGATGGAACGTATGCCAAGATTTATCAAACCTATTGGCAGAAAAACGAACAGCGTTAAAATTGCTTGATAAACAAAAAAATAATATATCTAGAATTTAAAATGACCAACCCTATCAAAGTGCAGGCTGCTTTTGTCTGCCTTTTTCCCAGCGCGGACTATAATGAAAACGAATCTGCTCAATTTTGATTTAAACGCACTCACCGAACACTTCGCGCAAATGGGCGAAAAACCCTTCCGCGCCAAACAGGTGATGCGTTGGATACATCAGGGCGGTGCGGAAAGTTTTGACGAGATGACCGACTTGGCCAAATCCCTGCGTGCCAAATTGCAGGAAAAAGCCGTAGTCGGTATTCCTGCGTTGATGGCCGCACAAGAAAGCAGGGACGGCACGCGCAAATGGCTGCTGGATGTCGGCACGGGCAACGGCGTGGAAACCGTGTTCATTCCCGAGACTGAACGCGGTACGCTGTGCATTTCGTCCCAAGTGGGCTGTGCACTGGAATGCACGTTCTGTTCCACCGGGCGGCAGGGCTTCAACCGCAACCTTACCGCTGCCGAAATTATCGGCCAGCTTTGGTGGGCGAACAAGGCATTGGGTGTGACGCCAAAAAACGAACGCGTGATTTCCAACGTCGTGATGATGGGCATGGGCGAGCCGATGGCCAATTACGACAACGTGGTTACCGCACTGTCTATTATGCTGGACGACCACGGCTACGGTTTGAGCCGCCGCCGCGTAACCGTGTCCACATCGGGCATGGTGCCGCAGATGGACAGGCTGAAAGAAGATATGCCCGTCGCGCTGGCGGTGTCGCTGCATGCCTCCAACGACAAAGTGCGGGACGAAATCGTGCCGCTGAACAAAAAATATCCGCTCAAAGAACTGATGGCAGCCTGCAACCGCTATTTGGCGAAAGCCCCGCGCGATTTCATCACGTTCGAATATGTGATGCTGGACGGCGTGAACGACAAACCCGAACACGCGCGCGAATTGGTACAGCTGGTGAAAGACACGCCGTGCAAATTCAACCTGATTCCGTTCAATCCCTTCCCTAATTCGGGATATGAACGTTCGAGCAATAAAAATATCAATATTTTCAAAGAAATTTTAATGGAAGCCGGCTTGGTGACCACTGTCCGCAAAACACGCGGCGACGATATTGACGCAGCGTGCGGGCAACTGGCCGGCCAGGTGAAAGACAAAACGAAACGCCAGAAAAAATGGCAGCAGATTTATTTGGAGACAAAACCATGATGAAAAATTTCTTCATCAAGAAACATTGGATTATTGCAGGCTGCATTATCGGCTTGCTGTCCGGTTGCGTTACCGAAGGCCCGGGCGCAACGCTGACCAAGTTCCGCAGCAGGACCAGCCGTGAAAAGAATGACGAAGCAGTGCGCATTAAAACGCAGCTGGCTGTGGAATATATGAATGCGCGTGATTACCGTGCGGCAACCGTGGCGATTGAAGACGCGCTGAAGACCAACAGCCGATATGATATCGCCTGGCTGATTCGGGCGCAGATTTACCAGTTCCTGAAAGTGTACGACAAGGCGGAAGAGAGCTTCCAGCGGGCATTGTCGCTTAGCCCGAACGGCGCGGAAATCAACAATAACTACGGTTGGTATATTTGCTCGATTAAGAACAATCCGAATGCCGCGATTCCTTATTTTGACCGCGCGCTGGCCGACCCGACTTATCCGACACCCGAAATGGCGTATTTGAACAAAGGGATATGTTCCGCTAAAATGGGGCAGTTTTCTTTGGCAGATGCCTATTTCGAGCGCGCTTTGGGCATGAACCCTGACTTTATCCCCGTGTTTAAAGAACGCGCCAGGGCGAAGTTGCAAAGCGGCGATTTGAACGATGCCGGCCGTTATTTCCGCATTTACCAAAGCAGGGTCGACCAGTTGGATGCCGATGCTTTGTTGCTGGGTTGGCGCTTATCGAAAGCCGAAGGGCAAACGCAGGCTGCTTTTGAATATGAAGCGCAACTGCGTGCCAATTACCCCTATTCAGACGAATTACACTCAATAAGTTCAGGAAGTACCGAATGACGCAACCACAAACAACAGAACAACCAGTCATCCAAACGCCCCAAGAGTTGGGCATGCAGTTGCGCATGCACCGCGAAAAGAAAGGATTGTCGATTGGTGAAGTGTCCGAGCGTTTGAAATTGCCGACCCGCCAAATCGAAGCGTTGGAAACGGGCGATTACGACTTGCTGCCGGAAACGGTGTTCGTGCGCGGATTTTTGCGCAGCTACGGCCGTTTCTTGGACGTGGACGATCAGCTTTTAACGCAGGCGGTGGATAATATTGCCCCGCAAAAACAGGCGCGCTATGCTCCGCAAAATATCTCGTTGGCCGAACGTAAAGAAGGCAAGTCCTTTCCGACTTGGATTTTCGGCGTGCTGGCGGTCATCGGCATCGGGTACGGCGTGTTCGTTTGGCAGAACAAATCGCAAACGGAACACAGCAAGCAGGAAGCGGAAAGTACCGTGCTGGCGGCGAGCAATCCGTTGGCTGCTTCATCGGCCAGCATCAAAGATGCCAATGTGATTGTTAAGCCGATGGAAGCCAGCACGGCCGAATCGGCATCTGCGGCCAGCGCAACGGGCGTTGCCGGCGAATTGGTGATTAACACGCGTTACAGAACCATGTTGACCGTGACCAATGCCAAAGGCGAAGTGTTGATTAACCAAATCGTACCGAGCCGCAGCGAGCACCGCTTTACCGAAGGCGCGCCGTTTGAAGTGCGCATTGGTTATGCCAGCGGTGCCACCGCCGTGTTCAACGGGCAGGAAATCAACGTGAATGCCGCGCGCAAAGGTGGCAAAACCGCCGTATTTACCGCCGGCGAAACGCCTTAACCGTATCTGACCAGAGTGCAGGCTGCTTTTTGATTCCGCGATTCAAAGCAGCCTGCACTTAATATCGTTATCCATCTTCATCACAACACAAACCATGTCCCACATCACCCGCCGCAAAACCCACCAAGTCCAAATCGACCATATTACCGTCGGTTCGGAATCTCCGGTCGTCATCCAATCCATGACCAACACCGACACCGCCGATGCCGCCGCCACTGCCGCCCAAGTTAAAGAGCTGGCGGATGCGGGCTCGGAAATGGTGCGGATTACTGTGAACACGCCCGAAGCCGCGTCCCAAGTGGCCGAAATCCGCCGCCGTTTGGACGACATGGGCTGCGCCGTACCGCTGGTGGGCGATTTCCATTTCAACGGCGAACGCCTGCTGGCCGAATTCCCCGATTGCGCCAAAGCACTGTCCAAATACCGCATCAATCCGGGCAATGTGGGCAAAGGGGCGAAGGGCGACGAAAAATTTGCCTATATGATTCGGACGGCGGCCGAACATGGCAAAGCCGTCCGCATCGGCGTGAACTGGGGTTCGCTGGACCAAAGTCTGGCCAAAAAAATGATGGACGCGAACGCGGCGGCCGGCAATCCGAAAACGCCCGATGAAATCATGAAGGAAGCGCTGATTGTGTCCGCGTTGGAATCGGCGCAGAAAGCGGTGGATTTGGGGCTGCCGGAAAATAAAATCATCCTGTCGTGCAAGGTGTCCAACGTGCAGGATTTGATTACCGTGTACCGCGATTTGGGCAGCCGTTGCGCTTATCCGCTGCACCTGGGTTTGACCGAGGCGGGCATGGGCAGCAAAGGCATTGTTGCCAGCACCGCCGCCTTGTCCGTGCTGTTGCAGCAGGGCATCGGCGACACCATCCGCATTTCGCTCACGCCCGAGCCGAACGCATCGCGCACGCAGGAAGTGATTGTGGCGCAAGAAATTTTGCAGACCATGGGTTTGCGTTCGTTCACGCCGATGGTTACTGCTTGCCCAGGCTGCGGCCGCACCAGCAGCACCGTTTTCCAAGAGCTGGCGCGCGATATCCAGCAATATTTGCGCGAACAGATGAGTGTGTGGCGCTGGCAGTATCCGGGCGTGGAAAACCTCAATGTTGCCGTGATGGGCTGCGTGGTGAACGGGCCGGGCGAAAGCAAATTGGCCGACATCGGTATCAGCCTGCCGGGCACGGGCGAAACGCCGGTGGCGCCGGTATATGTGGACGGCGAGCGCAAGGTCACGCTCAAAGGCGACAATATGGCACAGGAATTTCTTGCCATCGTGCAGGAATATGTGAAAACCAATTACGGCGAAGGCGGCAAAAAACGCGCCAAAGCCAAAGTCATTCCGATACACGCGAAATAACGGATTCAACCGATTGATAAAGAAGGCCGAAAATGGAAGCAGGACAGGAAGATATTCAAAACGATTTGCGCGCATTGCTGCTGAAACTGTATTTGAAAAACAATCCGCAGATTGAACACAAGATTTTTATTTACAGCTATCACGGCGTGGTGGACGTGCAGACGAACCCGTTCCATTTCATCGGCGGCGATTTGTCCCGCGATGTGAAGAAGAGCCTGGTGCTGCAAAACCTGCCTTCGGGCGAGATGATGCAGGCGTTTATCAGCCCGGTCAAAATCGACAAACAGGAAAGTTTTCAGATTGAAAACACGGTATTATACGGAAACAAGGCGGGCGTGATTACCGAAATTTCGCTGAAAGGCGAGAAAATTGCCAAAACTGAAAAATACCGCCAATTTTTGCAGTTGGCCAAAAGCCTGTTGCGTCAGTTTAAAGATTGACGGACGTGAAAAGCAGCCTGCACTTTGAAACCATCAAGGTGCAGGCTGCTTTTATAATGCCTGCCTGCTTTCAAACACGCGTTCTTCGCCCGAAATCGGGTCGGTAAACCCAATATTTTTCGCCAGCAGTTTCAGCGGTTTGGCATAATCTTCCGTGCCGACAGGCAGCACGTCGGGATACAGCGCGTCATTCAGCAGCGGCATGCCCAGCTTCATCATGTGCACGCGAAGCTGGTGTTTTTTGCCCGTCAGCGGCTTTAATTCGTACAGGCTCACATCTCCGTGCGTTTCCAGCAAACGAATTTCGGTTTGCGCGTTGGGTGTGCCGTCCACCTCCTGCGTCAGGAAAAACGATTCGCCGCGCACCAATCGGGATTGCACCGTCAGCGGATAATGCAAATCCAGCCGTGTCGGGGCGAGCGCGTGATAGGTTTTTTGCACAGTTTTTTCGGCAAACATCTGCTGGTACGCCGCGCGCGAAGCCGGATTGTGCGACAACAGCATCACACCAGCCGTGTCCTTGTCCAGGCGGTGCACCGGCGTGATGTCCGCCACGTTCAAATGCTGCAAATCCGCACGCAGGCGCAGGCGCGTCAGCAGGGTTTCGCGCAAAAAGCGGCCGCTGGGGATGACGGGCAGGAAATGCGGTTTGTCCACCACAATCAAGTGCCGGTCGATGTGCAGGATGTGTTCGTCAAACGGAATGCGCGGCTCGCTGTCGCGGCTGGTTTCACGGTAATAAAAAATGGTTTCGCCGGGCTGAAAGGGCGCGTGTTCGTCGATGGGGCGGCCGTGTTGATTGACCACCATACCGCTGTTCAGCCGCGCCTTCCATGCGGCTTCGCCCACGAAAGGGAAGCGGACGCACAAAAAATGCAGCAGCGGCTGGCCGTAAAACTGTTTGTCGTGCGGCAGCACCAGATAGCTCGGCTTCACGCCGTGGAGGAGGGGCAGGGGATTTTTCGCTTTCATGCCGCTCATTTTACAGAAAAAACGCGGCAATATATAATCGCGTTTTCTGTGGTGCAGGCTGCTTTTTTATTAAAAGGGTGTTTATGGCGTCGCATTTAGGCGAATACCAATTTTCCATGTGCAAGGGCTATGGCCTGGTGGTGTTCTGGTTCCTGTTTTTCGGATTTCCCAATATTTTCCTGCTGGGCAGTTGGCTGGACGGCAATACCGATGCCCTGTTGTTTGCGCTGCTGCTGTGGTCGCCCGCGTTTTATCTGCTGGCCGACCGCATCCGTTCGCGCGTCCATGTGTATTCGCAGGGCTTGGTGTATCAGTCGCTGTTCACGCGCAAGGCCATTAAATTCACGCCCGCTCTGAAAATGTATATCCGGCGGATTCATGAGACGGTATATGGCGTGAATGCGGCGCGGCACGTTTCCGTGCGGCTGGTGCAGAATAAAGTGGAAATGAAGATTCCGTCTTCGTTCCTGCATATGGAAGAGATGGTGCAGGTGCTGTTGGATTATCAGCAGGCGTTCATGCTGCCTGCAATGGTACAGGCGTTTAACGAAGGCAAAACGCTGAATTTCGGCGCGGTGAAGCTTAACCGGAACATGATTGCGGTGAACAACAAAAAATTCCCCTTCGATTTGCTGCGCAGCATTGAAATTGAAAACGGCGTGCTGCGCGTGTATTCCTATACCGATTCGGGCGGCTTGTTCCAAAAAGGCGCGATGTCTGCGGAGTTGTCACAAATCGCCAATTTCGACATTCTGAATTATCTGATGACACCGCCCGAAGACGGTGTGAAAGTATATTGACCATGCGCAGGCAGCCTGCACGCCAAAAGCAGCCTGCACACGGAAAACACGGTTGAACCGCCCGTATTCAGCCGTGTTTTCCGTTTCAGGCGGCGGAAAATCGGCTATAATCCGCCTATCGAATTTGGAAATACAAAAATGGGACACAAAATCCAATCCGTCAAAGGCATGAACGACCTTCTGCCCGTTGAACAAAAAGACTTCAAACTCACCGCCGCTTATTGGCAAGCCTTTGAAAACGCAGTGCAAGCATGGACGCGCCGCTTCGGCTATGCCCAAATCCGCACCCCGATTGTGGAGCAGACCGGCCTGTTCGTGCGCTCCATCGGCGAAGAAACCGACGTGGTCGGCAAAGAAATGTACACCTTCTCCGACAGCAACGACACGCTCAGCCTGTCCCTGCGCCCAGAAGGCACCGCAAGCTGCCTGCGCGCCGTGGTGGAACACAGCCTGCTGCACGCCGCACCGCAAAAACTCTGGTACATGGGCCCCATGTTCCGCCGCGAACGCCCGCAGAAAGGACGCTACCGCCAGTTCCACCAAGTCGGCATCGAAGCGCTCGGTTTTGCCGAACCCGATATCGACGCGGAAATCATTGCCATGTGCGCCGATTTGTGGCGCGAACTCGGCATTGCCGAACACCTCACCTTAGAAATCAACAGCTTGGGCAACCGCGAAGAGCGCGCCGCCCACCGCACCGCATTGGTGGCCTATTTAACGCAACACGAAGACAAACTGGACGAAGACAGCAAACGCAGGCTGCATACCAACCCCCTGCGCGTGCTGGACAGCAAAAACCCCGATTTGCAGGCCATCTGCAACGCCGCACCGCGCCTGACCGACTACTTGGGCGAAGAATCTCGCCGGCATTATGACACCGTCAAAGCGCTGCTGGACGGCTTGGGCATCCGATACACCGAAAACCCGCGGCTGGTGCGCGGCTTGGACTATTACAACCAAACCGTGTTCGAATGGACGACCGACAAACTCGGCGCGCAGGCCACCGTGTGCGGCGGCGGACGCTATGACGGGCTGATTGAAGAATTGGGCGGCAAACCCGCCGCGTCCATCGGCTTTGCCATGGGCATCGAACGCCTGCTGCTGCTGGTACGCGATTACGGCAGCCTGCACGCCGACAACGCGCCCGACGTATTCGTGATGCAGCAGGGCGAAGGCAGCACGCTGGCGGCCATGCAGTATGCCGCCGCGCTGCGCCAGGCCGGATTTAACGTTGCCCAGTTTTCGGGCAGCACCAAATTGAAAAACCAGTTCAAACGCGCAGACGACAGCGGCGCAAAATTCGCACTGATTATCGCCGAGAGCGAGCTGGAAAACCGCCAGGTCACCCTGAAAGATTTACGCGGCGGCAAAGGGCAGGTGACCGTGCCCGCCGCCGAACTGATTACGCAATTAACACAATGGAGTGCATAAATGTCCGCGCATCATGACGAACAACAAGAATTGGAAAATGCCAAACACCTTTGGAGAAGCGGCGGCAAATGGGTTTTCGCCCTGCTGGTGGCGGCGGCGTTGGCTTATTTGGGCAACTCGATGTACCAAAGCCACCTGCGCGGCAAAAACGAAGAAGCCGCAACCGAAGGAATGAAGGTTCAGGGCGATTATGCCAAGCTGACCGAATTACAAAACCGCTTCAAAGACAGTCCGGCGGCCGCGCAAAGCAGCCTGCAAACCGGCATGGAACTGTTTAATGCCGGTAAACTGGACGAAGCGGCAAAAGCCTACCAATGGGTGCTGGACACGCAGAAAGAGCCGGTGCTCCAAGTATCCGCCGCACAGAATCTGGCGACCGTGCTGGTGCAGCAGAAAAAATTTGACGATGCTTTGAAAGTGCTGAATCTGACCGTGCCCGCCGAATTCGAGCCGCTGCTAAACGAGAGCAAGGGCGACGTGTTGGCCGCGCAGGGCAAAAAGCAGGAAGCGGCGGCGGCCTATAAGGCGGCGCTGGACAAGCTGCCCGAAGATTCGCTGAGCCGAGAGCTGGTCGAAGCAAAATTGAGCCAGTAATGCATGTGCAGGCTGCTTTCGATGTCCGAAAAGCAGCCTGCACTTCAAAGGAAGATGATGGATAAAGCCAAACCTTTTTCACCGGACGAAGTGGCGAACATTGCCGATGCCAGCCGCAGGATGCGCGTCACCGTCGATGCGTTCAATCAGGCCATGAACACGGAAGACTTCGATACGGGGCGAGAAATTGCCGAATTTGTGCTGGGCGACGAAATGCCGAGCCGGCTGTTCAAAATCGGCTTCCAATGGCATTGCCTGAACTGGCTCACGAATTATTACCGCAACAGCTATGTCCAAAGCGAGGAAGATTCGCCCGAAGCAGACGCAGCTTTGCGCCATTTGCTGAACACAGCATGGAAATACAAATGGGTCGTGCCGAAGCTGCCGTACGACACCACCGTGTCGCGCGAGGAAATCGAGCAGGCCAACCAAGCCATGCGCCAGCTGTACAACGACTTCCAATGCAGCCGCGAGTCGGTGGAAAAGGCATTGACCGAGCAAAGCATCCTGATGGGCGATGTGGCGGCGGCACGCGAGCATTTTGCCCTTTGGCAGGCTGCCGAAGCCGACGATTTGAGCGACTGCCCCGCCTGCGAACAGGATTCTTTGGTGCAGTATTACCATTTCATCGGCGATTATGCGCAAGTCCTGTCCTGTGCCGAACCGATTTTATCGGGCGAATTGAGCTGCGCTGAAGTGCCGCACATCACGTACCAATATGTGGTGGACGCGCTGATACGCACCGGCCGGCCCGAGGAGGCGGAAGAATTGTTGGAAGAAGCCTTTGCGCTGATTACCGAATCGGAAGAAGGCAACGTGCACCTGCTGCCGCCGCTGATTTTGGCCGCTTCGCAGTTGGGCAGGCTGGACTGGGCGGAAGACTGGCTGGACGAATACAGCGACGATATCTTCGCCACCATTTCCAACAACGATTTGCCGTATTTCGACTATATTGCCTGCATCGTTCCGCTGAAAGACGACGCTTTGGAAAACGCGCAGCAAGTAGCGCAAGAGCTTGACCAGCGCAACGGCAACAGCTATTACCAAGACAAATTGACATTGCTGTTCCAAAAAACGATGTTGCATTAAACCCGAGTGCAGGCTGCTTTTGGCACCTTGAAAAAGCAGCCTGCACCCTCTTTTTTAACCACCCTGTGTTTCCGCAACCAAACGAAACACCTGCTCGCCGCCCGAACCCGCGTTCAGGCAGCCTGAAACAGAAAGAACCCCTATGAAACCCACCATCGCCCTAGTCGGCC
>ERZ773008.62-NODE-62-length-74541-cov-4.022541_pt1 | contig 74541 bp, 52 predicted proteins | sample MGYA00580664_ERZ773008 | MGnify/ENA primary metagenome ERZ773008 (study PRJEB29015, sample SAMEA2738016) | human oral metagenome | biome: human oral; feature: human-associated habitat; material: dental | place: China | collected 2048 ...
CGTTAAAAGCGTCGCAGGCAATGGGTAGGGCTGGATGAGAACCATGCAGGGGTGAGATTCCCGTGAGGCTAATGCTTACAGCCATCCGGTGATGCCTTTCTTAAATATAAATATCAGAACTTTTACTATACCTATTTTGAGAAAGGGGGCGATGAGATGAATCATACTGATGTGCCTATCTGGGAGAAGTATACCCTTACCATAGAAGAAGCGGCAAAGTATTTTCGCATCGGAGAAAATAAGCTGCGAAAGTTGGCGGAAGAAAACCCTAACGCAAATTGGGTGATATTAAACGGCAATCGTATTCAGATTAAGCGCAAGCAGTTTGAAAAAATGATAGATACGGTTGACACAATCTAATGGAGATCGAGCCTTGACGATGGTATAATAGATATAGCATATCAAGGCTCTTTCCGTCTTGGAAAGGAGCATAAAATGTCAGAAAAAAGACGGGACAGCAAGAACCGAGTTTTGCGGTCAGGTGAGAGCCAGAGAAAAGACGGGAGATATGCTTACAAATATACAGATACCTTTGGAAAGCCACAGTTTGTGTACGCATGGAAATTAGTTCCTACGGATAAGACACCGAAAGGCAAGCGTGAGGATAAATCCCTGCGTGAAAAAATCAAGGAGATACAAAAAGACCTTGATGACGGGATTGACCCTGTAGGAAAGAAAATGACCGTATGCCAGCTTTACGAAAAGCATATACGAAATCATGCAAATGTAAGGCACAGTACAAAGCAAGGTAGAAAGCAACTCATGAGAATACTTGAGGAAGATACGTTCGGAGCATGCAGCATTGAGAATGTAAAGATGTCTGATGCAAAGGAATGGGCTTTACGAATGAAAGAAAAAGGCTATTCTTTTATCACGATCAGCAACTATAAGCGTTCTCTAAAAAGGCAGCTTTTTACACCGCCATTCAGGATGACTGTATCAGGAAAAATCCTTTTGACTTTCATATCAATACAGTTATTGAGGATGACACCGAGCCGAAAATTCCTCTTTCACCTAATCAAGAAGAAAGCCTGCTTTCCTTTGTAAAAAGCGATAAGGTCTATTACAAGTATTATGACGAGCTTATCATTCTGCTTGGAACAGGGCTTCGTATCTCCGAGTTTTGCGGACTAACGGACAGAGATATTGATTTTGAGAATCGGACAATCAATGTGGATCATCAACTTCAATACTCCGGTAAAAAATCGTACCGCATTGAAACACCGAAAACGGAAAACGGTATTCGGAAAATTCCAATGAGCGACCGAGTTCTTGAGGCCTTGCAGAGAGTTGTGCAAAGCCGAAGAAAAAGTAGTTTTGAGGTTGACGGCTACACAGGCTTTCTTTTTCTCACAAGGAACAGAACACCACAGGCTTGTATCAACTATGATGCTATGTTTCGCAGACTTGTAGAAAAGTATAACAAAAATCATGAGGAAGCTTTGCCGGCGGTAACAACGCCCCATACCCTGCGACACACGTTCTGCACCAACATGGCAAATGCGGGAATGAATCCGAAAGCCTTACAGTATCTTATGGGACACGCCAACATTACCATGACCCTGAACTATTACGCACACGCCACTTTTGACAGCGCACAGGCGGAATTTTTCAGGCTGGCGGCTTAAAGGCAAAGAGAGGTTTTACTACTTCTTTACTACCTTTCAAAGCAAAACCACAAGCAGATTTAAGAAAATATGTGAGTATCTCCCGATACACAAAATACCGATATTATTTGGAAATACAAGATATATCGGCATATAAGAACTTTTGAAAAGATAGTCAAAAATTATATTAGAGTTTAAATCAAATTATAAAATGAATTTCAATTTTTTCGCACAAAAAAAACAACTCCGCCGAATGCATCACTCATTCAAACTTCGTTGTTTTTGAACGTTCTGTTATTCTGCCAACGCTTTTTCAAAGACTTGTTGCACAATTTCTTTTGTCGGAACTCCCTCATGCACTTTTTCTCCCTCTACATAGTAGGTAGGTACATAGTAATAATTGAAATTATGTTGTTTCAACAATTCTTCCTGTTTTTCCTCATCTATGATTTCCACATTTACCTTTTGGAACTCAGGATGTTCTTGTTTCAGCTCATCCATCCAATTCTTCGCTCTTTTACAGTGTGGACACCAGTCTGTAACCATCATATACACATTTTTCATCTTTGCTCCCCCTCACGGATTTTTCTTATCTAAAACAATATTACAAGCCTAATTATGTCATATGTATACCCCTATTTTCATGATTTAATAGTATTTTTACGATTTTCTTTTTTCACAAAGTGCATTGTGTGTGAAAGGAAATCAGCAGTACATTGTCCTATTTTTCCATTTACAAACAATATTCCTTACTCTCATCTGTTACTTGGTACAAAAAACATCATGCTGATTTCAAAAAAACTAACCTCATAAATATCTGTTTGCATAATAAATAGTACGATAATTTGAACAAATAATGACATCTCTCTTTTCACAAAAAACACTTCTGTCCTCTCTCAAAAACAAAAGTGTCTTTTATAAATGATTATCTCACTTGATTTTTTAATTGATTCAATTCTATTTCTACTTCTTCCGGCAATTCGTCTGCTGTTCCTTTTTGCTCTGTGACAAACTGAAGTCGGTTGTTCAATGCATTCTCCCAAGCTGCCTGATAATTCTCTTCTTCCATATTCGGCAAAAATCCGTCTATTTTCGCGTATTGAATATGACTTAATTTCCCAAGACTCTCAAGAGATATGCTTCCATCAACAATCTGTTCTAATAGATGTAGCGTTGTCTCTTTTGGAATTTTTTTACCCATAAAATGTCCGGTGTTCAAAATATAGCAATCTGTCGTTCCGTCTTCGAAGAGTGCTTTGAACTTATGATAATCCTGTCCTAAAGAGTAGGTTCTAAACGGATTTGCATACGGAATAATGACCAATTTCTCCATTTCTTCCGCACTGTCCAATCGTTCAGCAGTCGTTCTCTTGGTTGCCAATGTCGCGCCAAAAATAGATGCAACCACAGGGTTGTCAATCTTCAACAGTGGTGGAATCGCACTGTCTCTCATCAACCAAACAATTGCATTTACCGGTTCTTTCATGTGGTTCACTCTGTTCTTTGTCCAAAATTTAGATTTGATTGCACGACCGTTTCCGTTTCGGATGTCCTCTGTTACCAACACAACACGACCTTCTTCATCCAATGTGGCACCGCAATTTTGGACTGATATCAGATATTGATTCGCCTCATCTTCCATCGGATAATCCTGTGTTTTGTCAAAATACGAAGGTTCTAATGCAATTGTAGACTTGTCTTTATCCGAAATAACAAACGCATCATCATGCAAAATGCGAATCTCATACTTATCTTGATGTGTATTGTGGGTCAAGGTAGATTTTCCTGAACCGGATAATCCGAAGAATGCAATCGTATATTCCTTGTCCTTTAATTGATATTGTTTCAAACCTCCATGACAAGAAACATAACCGTTTCTGTTTGCAATTTCCCATGCCAAAGTCAAAGTTCCTTTTTTATGCTCCCCGAAATAACGCATTCCGCACAATAACAAGGAATTATGATTCGAATCAAACAAAGACAGTCCTTTTTCATGACCTTGAGGAATATAGTTCGGTAAGGACAGTACATAGATATCCGTTTCGTCTAATACTTGAGACGATTGATACATCGCCCTATACTCTTCTGTTTTTGTCTGAAAATTCAGCAACCAATTATACAGTGTATTTTCGTATCCTTCTTCCACGATAAGATGCGCCTTCACCATAAATTTTTCGTGCAATCCTATGTACGCCTGTGCATAATACAGTTTTTTCCCTTGTGCATAAAAAGCTGCTTCTCTTGCAATCCCTGTATATTTCTTTTCATCGACATCCTTGTGACCTATCACAACTCTACCTTTGGCATATCTTCCCGTCACTGCGCCATCATTGTACAGCAAAATTTTTGCATCAGACGGAAGTCCTATCTCTTCTGCACGGAACACCGGCAAGTCTGTCACTATCGTCCCGGAAGAATTTTTTGCAAGTTCGTATGCCTCTGCCAAAGAATTTATCCTAACAACATTATTTCCATAAAAAACAGTCTCAATGGTTGTTCTAAGAGCAGAGAACTTCGAATTCTCTTTTTTGATATTTTTTCTTTCAAATTTTTGAATGGTTGCCATGATGATTTCTCCTTATCTCATTCATTTTATATCTTTATTATATCAAATTCATTAATATAATAAACCTTTATTTTTGAATGACAAGCATTGATATGTCTTATTTGATTTTATTATGAACTTTATTGAAAGATATCATTCATTTTTAGATTTGGAACAATCCTCTCAATTTTTTGAGATTTTCAAAAATGAATCTTATCCTATCTCTATATTCAAATCATCCAAAGTTATAAAAATCACATTCTCTTCCATTGTTCGTCTACACAAAAAAACAACCTTGTTGTCTTTTCGTTTTTCCAACGATTTAGAGTATTTTTCATCTTGCACTTCTATTCTAACAATAAAGAGATTTTCCTTGTACTGAATCTTGTTGTTTTCATAATATGAACGAAATATCTTGCTCTTTTTCATTCTATATCGAACCTATAAACTTGTTATCACTATATTTTTCTGCGTTTTTTCGAAAAAGAATGTTCCTGTTCTCTATGTTTCATATTACACGATTTTATTTTTTGAAAAAATTTTTTTGAAATCGTATTTGCATCAAAAAAAAGATGCCTATTGATCAAAATAAGCATTCTTTTCCCGTTTTACCAAATAATAAATTCCTTCCGGTTTGATACCGGTTGATGTGATATTGATTTTTTATACTGTTAATTAAATCTCTTTTCCCCCTTCAGCAACATTTCCAAATTAGCTTTTTCATATTCATTAAATAAACTCTCTTTCACATAGCTGTCAGTCAATCCGGGTTGCGGATAATACCAAGATTTTCTTTCGAAATACTCCTGATTTTTCGGCTTCTTGAACACAAATCCATGTCTTGCATACATTTCGTTGACTGCTAATCGAATCAGGTCTTTTCCACCGTAATCTGCAAGTGCCTCTACCTCTTCCCATTCCAAATATCTCATATCCGAATCAGGTAACACATATTCTGATGTTGCCATATCCTGACTATAAGTTTCTGTTGATTTACTCGACAAGACAGCACCGTATTTTTTCACTGCACACTCTTCTAAAAATGCAAAAAATTGCTCTATTGCAAGGTCGTTCTGTGGAACATCATTAAATGTTAGACTGTGAAAATCATAACTCGGCGAATCGTCCGAAGACATTCCAAGCCACACATATTTCAAAACTGCCACAACAGGAACACCATCATAAACCATATTCCCGGTAATCTTTACATAGGTTCTTCCATCTTCTTTGGATTGATAGGATTCATAAACCGGAGAGCCGATACCTGCATCTATCAACTGACCTAATGTATAGTCCGAACCATAAAATCTAACCTCTTTAATATCTTCCTTTGTCTGATCTTGGATATCAGATGTATCCACACTTTTTTCTTCTGTATTTGCTATCTTGTTTTTAATCTGATTCACATCGCAAGCACACAACAATAACATCGTTGTCAAACACAGACAAATTCCGCTCAAAAACTTCTGATTTTTTTTCAAAGTATACACTCCCTCTACAGCTTTTTTCATAAGCAAAATTTTGACGACTCTGTTCTTTCGAAGTTTCTCTTATTCTTACACTATCTGCATTGCATAACAAAACAGCAGAAATTTTTGTACTGAAAAACTTCTGTATCCATCAAAATATGTTATATGGTTGATTCTATGTAACAAAATTTCTATAATAAAAAAATTTTGTGTTGATTATGACAATTCCATCATACCACAATCAGCACAAAATTTCATTTAATTTTTTAATTAACAGATATCCATTTCAAAAAAAACATCTATCATTCAACACTATGTTTTCAATGATAATAACATAAAAAGTCTGTAAAACTGTTGTATCACTCATATCAAACACTATTTCAAAGGATAGAAACAGCGTACAATCACAAAGAAAGTACGATATGATCGTATCAAAAAACAGATTTTTATCATAAAACACAATAAAATTCTTTTATTCTTCCATGAAAATGAAGTGTTTCAGCCACTGAAACAGCTATGGGCAGACTCTGCGAACGTGTAACCGAACGGATAAATGAAACAATCAAAAGTATCCCTTGTAGAGATTGGATTGATTCAATCGTTTCATCAGATTTTAGTGTTATGATAAATGGAGCCGGTGATTCGTATCCGATAAAAAAAGACTTCGTGAGCAATCCTCAACGAAGTCTTTTTTTACTCAGCAACAAAAGAGAATACCTTATCCTCCGTCGGAACTGTAACGGTCGCAACAACGCTGCCGTCAACATATCTTCTAATGCCATATACTCCTATTGTCTTGTTTTGTGAATCATCAAAACTGATATCCAACTTGTAACATTCAGGAGAACCGGAAGCTTTTTCAGCAAGATAGGTCCCGGTTTGTATTTTTGAATTTGTTTGATCTGTCAATGTAAAAGTATTTTCTTCAAAAACAAGTGTCACCTGTTGCATCTCGTCCTTATTTGTATCTGCAATATCTGTTCCATCTAAATATGAGATATTCTCCAACTTCCACTGATAAGAGGATAATTTGGATTGAATAGGAGAAGAATGACAAGCACCAAACAACACTGTCATCAAAACACATAAAATGCATATCGCCAAATATTTTTTCATAAACTGTACTCCTAACGATAATTATTTTCTATAAAAATTATACTATGAAAAATCTAAAATATCCATTCTGTTTTGTAAGAAAAGATACTTTGAGAACATATCCCAAAGTGTCTTTTCTTTAATTCTGCGATAAAACTCATGGTTCTATCTTCTGATTGTAATATGATAGATGGGGCATCATGCTATCGTCAATGTTCGTCTTATTGCCCCACAAAATCATTTTCTTAATAACTTTTCATTGCCCTTTCAATACTTCTCTGTGCATCTTTTTTTGCCATATCTTGTCGTTTATCATGGGTATTTTTTCCCCTTGCCAAACCAAGTGAAAGTTTTACTTTCCCGTTTTTGAGATACATGGACAGTGGCACCAGTGTAAATCCTTTCTGTGCCGTTTCTCCAATAAGTTTCTTAATTTCTCTCTTGTGGAGCAATAATTTTCGAACACGCACCGGATCGACATTGAATATATTTCCCTGTTCATACGGGCTGATATGAACCTGTTTCAAAAACGCCTCGCCGTTGTCGATTGAAATAAATCCTTCTGTCAAGTTGACTTTTGATGCACGAACGGACTTGACCTCTGTTCCCTTAAGCTCTATCCCCGCCTCATAGGTTTCCAATATCTCATAATTAAATCGTGCTTTTCTGTTTTTTGCTACAACTTTGACATTTGAATCTTTCATTCTATTCTCCTCTTAGTTTTTCCGCCATTGCTTTTGCAAGTTGTCTTAATTTGTCCAAATCATCTTTTTTAGGAGCACATTTTGCTTCTACTACACAATCTTCTAACAATTCATAACCGGAGTCTTCTCCAAGCGGAACCAAATTTTTAACTCCACCGCCGCTCCAACTGAATGTTCCCGCTACTCCAAGTACATGACCTGACATTTTGTTTCCTCTCATTGTATGAAGAAGGTCTGCCATTGGAGGATACAAACCGTTGTCATAAGAACAGCTTGCTAAGATAATACCCTTCTTCTTCCAAAGTTCTGTTGTAATGTAGGATTTATGTGTTTTGGTCACATCGAATACTTGAATGTCTTTAACGCCTTCTTCAGCAAGATATCTTGCTACATTTTCTATCATATATTTTGAATTTCCGTACATAGAACCGTACACCAACACAACTCCGTTTTCCAATTTTTGGCTTGCCAAATCTTGATATCGTTTCAAAATCACTTCAGGATGACTTCTCCACACCAATCCATGTACAGGCAAAATCATTTTGATATCTAATGCACTTAATTTCTGCAATGCTTTTTCGGTTTGTTTTGCATATTTGGAAATAATGTTTACAAAATATCGTTCTGTATCTTCTTTGTATTTTTCATAATCACATTCATCGTCAAAAATCGCTCCATCCAGTGCCCCGAAACTTCCGAATGCATCTTGTGAAAATAGGATTTTGTCATAACTTTCATAACTTACCATGGATTCAGGCCAATGTACCATCGGTGTCATGTGGAATTGAAGACTTCTCTTTCCAAATTCTATTTTGTCTCCTTCTTTTACTTCTATGAAATTTTCATCGGAGATTTCATAGAACAGTTGCAACATTTCTTTTGTTTTTTTGTTTCCGACTATTTTTACATCAGGATATTTCGCAATTGTCGAACGAATAGAACCTGAATGGTCCGGCTCCATATGATGAACAACTAAATAATCCAATGGTCTTCCATCCAAAGCTATCTCTAATCTATCCAAAAATTCTTCTGTTGACATCGCTTTTACCGTATCCATCAACGCAGTCTTTTCATCAATGATAACATAGGAATTATATGCCACTCCTTTCGGTAACGGCCACATATTTTCAAACAGTGCAGTTTCTCTATCATTTACACCGATATAATAAACTCCGTCCACCACTTTTGTAACTAATGTATTCATTATTGTTCCTCCCCAAATTTATAACTGATTCACCTAAATCTAATCTACAAGAGAATTCTTATTTTTACAAGACTTCTCATATAAATTCTGTTCTTTATACTTCAATATATTCTCAAAATATGACTTCGTTAAGCATTTATTTTTACAAAATTTATGGTTTTGTTATCGCATCTACAAACTGAAATCCGATTTCTCTTAAATCCAGTTTCACACTCTCTACCATAACACGCACTTTCATTCCTACTTTGAATATTTTTTTGGAATGTCTTCCGACCAACTGGAACCGTTCTTCATCATAAATATAGTAGTCATCGACCAAGGTGTTGATTCGAATCAATCCCTCTACAGTATTTTCCAAAGTAACAAAAATTCCGAAGTTGGTAACGGAGGTAATTTTTCCATCAAATTCCTGCCCGATAAAACGTTCCATATACTGTGCTTTTCTCAGATTTTCAAAATCTCTCTCTGCTTGCTCTGCATTTCTTTCAGAATCGGAAGAACTTCTCGAAACACTGTCTACTACAGAAAAAAGCTCTTCTATTTTTCTTCCGCTCAGATAGTGATGAATATCCATTTTGATAATTCGATGAATCTGTAAATCCGGATACCGACGAATCGGTGCCGTAAAATGGGTATAATATTTTGCCGCCAATCCGAAATGTCCCTCATTGACAGGAGAATATCGAGCTTGTCTCAACGAACGGAGCATCATTTTTGAAATAATGTCCTCTTCTTCTCTTCCCTTGACTTCTTTGAGAATCTTTTGCAAATCCTTCGGCTCGACATTCGCCTCTTCATCTAAGGACGCATGCACTCCAAACACTGCAATAAAATTGTTGAACTCTTTAATTTTATCCTCTGCCGGTTGTTCATGCACACGATAGACAAACGGCAATTTCTTATGAAAGTATTCCTTTGATACTGTCTCGTTTGCAATTAACATAAACTCTTGAATCATATCATTGGCAATTTTTCTTTCTCTGACTTGAACATCAAGTACCTGTTCATCTTCTACAATCACTTTTGACTCCGGAAAATCAAATTCAATCGCACCACGATGTTCTCTTACCTCAAAGAGAATATTTGCCAACTCCTCTGCAAAAATAAGACTTTGCTCCAATTCTGTAAACTGTTTTGTACGATCAATTGTCTCCAATAGATGAGACACATCTTCGTACACAAGACGATATTTCGAACGAATCACACTCTCCACAATCTGATGTTCCATCACAACACCGTTTTTGTCAATTGTCATCAAGCAAGACAAGGTCAATCGATCAACATCCGGATTCAAAGAACAGATTCCGTTTGAAAGTTCCTTCGGCAACATCGGAATCACTTTATCTACCAAATAGACGGATGTTCCTCTTTTGAGCGCCTCTTTGTCAAGAGGTGTATTTTCTTTTACATAATGAGTGACATCTGCAATATGGACTCCCAAACGATAGTTACCATGTTCATCCTTCGAAACGGAAATCGCATCATCAAAATCTCTCGTATCACTGCCGTCAATCGTATAGGTCAACTCTTCTCTCAAATCCAAACGGTTTTTTAACTCGTCCTCTTGCACTTCAGACGGAATTTTTTCAGCCTGTTTCAATACTTTTTTAGGGAATTCGTCCATCAACTGATACTGTTTCAAAATAGAAAGAAAGTCAACATGAAACTCTCCTTTTTTTCCAATTACCTCTGTTACTTTTCCCTCCGGATTTCTCTTACCGTCATAAAATTTGGTAATCTCACACTCTACCAAATCTCCTGATACGGCTCCCTTGTTCTTTCCCTTCGGAATAAAAATATCCGTATGAATCCTTTTATCTTCCGGAATCACAAATCCAAATCTACCGGAATCCTCATACTCTCCCACAAACACATACCTTCCATGTTCCAAAATCTTAACGATTTCCCCTTCTTGTCTGTCTCGTGTATCATGACTCAGTTTGATTCTCGCAACTACCTTATCCCCGTTCAATGCTCCTCGCATATTCGTATTTGAAATAAATAAGTCTGACTCTCTCTCCTCGGATTCCACAAATCCGTATCCTCTTGGCGTCACAATCAATTTCCCGATAACCAACCCCATCTGAGAAGGAATTCCATATGTATTTCTCCTTGTTTTATAAATCAAACCTTCTTTTTCCAAGTCGGATACCACATTTCTCAAAATCTTCATATCTTCACGACTGGAACTGAAATGACTCGTCAATTGTTTTTCTGTCATCGGTTTATATTCGCTGTGTTTCATCAACTCAATGATTTCTGTTCTTATATTTTTCATCTTACCGCCTCTCCCTTCTACTCTATTGAGAAAAAACAGTGTTCGTATCTCTGTTTCCATGCTTCCATTTGAACCTTCTAAGCAACTTTCTGCCTTTCCACAAACAATTGATTTCAAATACCGCTAAGCCTCAAGCAAAAAAATCTTTCATACTAAAAGCATAATACATAAAACAGATACTATAATTATGAAAAAATACAACTTAGAAGTATTTATTTATGGAGAATGAATCACTCATATGAGTTTTAACAGGTACTCGTATCACAAAGCAACAGAATGTATCTTCATCTACACATCATATAATAAAGTTGAGGAGAAGAACATATTCTCCTCAACTCACACCTCATCCACTCTATTTCATACCATAGCTTTCCTAAAACAAACATAAGACCTCTGTATCCTTTTGTTTCGTAAAAAATCAAATTTATTTATTCTTCGTCAATAGAGAAAGTTTGACCTCTATGTTGAATTGTCATAATCGTTGTCTTCGCGCACTCTCCCATATATTTTTTGAATTGGGAGGTAGTTGGATACGAACTTTGAAAATGCATCGGAAAAAACATCTTCGGTTCAATGGCTTGGATATATTCCTTTCCTCCGTAGCAATATGCATGTTCTAATCTCGGATCTACCGGAAACATTGCAATATCCACAGGTTTTCCTCTCAATTTCTCCAATTCATCAAAAAATCCATTTCTCGCAAATTCTTTTCCTTCCTCTGTATCTCCTTCCCAATGCCACCAATTGAAATCACCTGCATGGTAGATACGGCATCCGTCTGCTGTGAGGTAGAAACTGACCCCTTGGTCGGTAGAAGAAAACACATCAACCTCTAACCCTTCAATAGCAATATGCTCATACGGTCTGCAAAAAACAATGTTGTCTTGCGGAGGAATCGTCACATCATCCGAAATCACATATTGTATTCCTTCTCCCAGTTGAAGAACAGAACCGTCAAAGTGATCACAGTGTGCATGGCTTACAAAAGCAATCACTTTCTTTCCGTTATGAATCATCTCTTGAGGTAATCTTCCACATTGCAATTCCTGTTTTTTCTGACAATGATCTGTAATATAATCAAAAATCAAATGATAGTGATCTGTTTCCACCCAGTAACCGCTGTGAAACAGATATGTTACTTTCAACATACTTCTTCCTCCTTATCTCAAAATATTCAATATTTTTTGTATAGGAAATCGTGAGAGCAAAAAATACCCTCACGATTTTTTAATGTCTCAAACTAACAGGTTTATCCAAAATTTCTTTCCAAACAATTGCTCTTTTTAAATCCGATTTTTCCAAACGAACAACAGGCTCGGAAGAATCTTTTTTAATAGATGAAACCCCTATTCCGTTTTTTTGTGTTCCTAAAGAATCTTTCCTTCTTTGGTCAACAGATTCCTGACCGACTTGTTTTTTCTTTTTTTCTTGGAATAAAGGATCTTTCTTTTTGTTTCCTTTTAGGGAAGCATTTTTTTTGCTCTTCGTTTTTGTAGGAGCATCTTTCGCACGTACAAAGTCATAAGATTTTCGATACTCTTCTCTATCATCCATCACTGACAAAGGCTGTTCTCTGTTCTCACTTTTTCCCACAATCGACAAAAATTGCTCTCTGTTATCTTTACTTAACTGATACAACCTCTCCGCTTGCTGATAAAAATCTCCGGATGAGTTAGGCAACTGTTGTGACAAATTGGATATAAAATCACTGTTAATATCAATCTTTTTATTTTCATTCCAACGCTTTTTCAACATCTTAAAGATATTGACAATAATGATAATCGCAATAATACTTTTCAATCTATGTCACCCGCCTTTTTCTCTGCTCTGCCTTCATTCCTATGGCTGTTGTTTTCCTTCTCCACCTGCAATTGTTTCTCTCATTTGGGTATCTGCCATTACATTTTTCATATTATAGTAGTCCATTACACCCAATTTTCCTTCTTCAAATGCTTTTGCAATCGCCAAAGGTACTTTGGATTCTGCTTCCACTACCTTAGATTTCATTTGAACAACTTCCGCTTTCATTTCTTGTTCTTTTGCAATCGCCATTGCTCTTCTTTCTTCCGCCTTCGCTTGAGCAATTTTCTTATCTGCTTCTGCTTGATCGGCTTGCAATTCCGCACCGATATTTCTTCCGATATCTATATCTGCGATATCAATGGACAAAATTTCAAATGCTGTTCCGGAATCCAATCCTTTTTCCAATACGGTTCTTGAAATTTTATCAGGATTTTCCAAAACTTCCTTGTGAGAAGTAGAACTACCAACTGTTGTAACAACACCTTCACCGACTCTGGCAATGATGGTTTCTTCTCCGGCACCTCCAACCAAACGTTCAATGTTTGCTCTTACAGTTACTCTCGCTTTTACTTTTACTTCGATACCGTCTTTCGCAACAGCTGAAATTACAGGTGTTTCAATTACTTTCGGATTAACGGAAACTTGTACCGCTTCCAAAACATCTCTACCCGCCAAGTCAATTGCTACCGCTTGTTCAAACTCAAGATTGATATTTGCTCTCTGTGCCGCAATCAACGCATTAACAACAGAGGTTACATCCCCACCTGCTAAATAGTGTGCTTCCAATTTGTCCGTAGAAAGTCTCAATCCCGCTTTTGTTGCTTGAATCATCGGATTCACAATACGCACAGGTCTTACACGACGAATCTTCATTCCGAACAAGGTCATCATAGATACACGAACACCCGAGAATCTGGCTGTAATCCATAATCCAACCGGAATAAAAATTAAAATAAATCCTACCAAAATCAAAAGAATAATTAAAACAATAAACTTCTCAAATCCCACGCTACTTCCTCCTTCTACAATAACTCTCTTACAATAAGTTGACTTCCTTCCACTCCTATCACAATGACAGGTTTTCCCGCTTCAATAAAAGCTTGTTCCGCTTGTGCATCCAGTATTTCACTTCCGATTTGAATTTTTCCGGATGGTCTCAATATGCTCTTTGTGACTCCCTCTTGATTAAGGTAGCCGCCTCTTTCCGGAGCAGGAGAATATCCTTCTTTTTTGGATAAATCCGTCTGTAAATACAGCGTTCTGTTGCGAATTTCCTTTGGGATAATACGCCATATCAAACAACAGATTCCAATCGCAATGAGCGTTACCATAAAAAGAACGATAAAAAAATCCGACAGACTGTTTGTTCTAAATAGAATTGTAAGGAAGACGATACAACAACCTATCGCTCCCGCAATTCCGCCGGGGATAAACAATTCAATGCAGATCAGCAATAGCCCCAACGAGATAAGTAATATATTTACCGTATCACCAAAAAAACCGATATAATTGGTGGATTCCATAAATTTTAAAAGAACAATACTATTCATGTACACAACCAACCTCCTTTACTATGAAATTTCCCTTCTCCATTATACTATAAAATCAACTGAAAGTAAGGGAAACAATAACAATTATTTTATTTTTTTCCAAATTTTATTTATTTTTTTCTAAAACCCCACTCCAACTGATGACTCCACCGATATTTTTGGCATTTACATAACCGATAGAATTCAAAAAAGATGCCACTACTTCACTTCTTCCGCCACTGTGACAATACAATCCGTAATGCTGTTCTTTATCCGGACACTTTTCTTCGAATCGGTCTTCTACCTCTTCCATCGGAATATTAAGCGCTCCGGGAAGATGCCCTTCCTCATATTCTTCTTTGGTTCGAACGTCAATCAAAAGACCTTTTTTCTCAGCCAACTCCTGCACCTGATTTTTCATAAATTCTCTTGCAAACATAAACTACCTCCTGCAATTTTAATATATTTACCTTCATAGATACCACTAAAGATCTCTTTTATCTCATTATTCTATAGAATTATATAAATTTTGTATGCGATTCTTTCTAATTTTATTACAATTCTATTACTGTATCGGTATTTTTTGATTTCACTTGATTTTTTTCAAAAAAAACGCTATCTTTATATAATCTGTAATTTATATAAACTAATCGTATATTTATTACAGTACATACCAAAAAACTTCATTCATTTTATTTTTTTGAATTTTTGATGAGAAATTTTATTATGTAATAATCATACCAAATTAATCGAATTTCCATAAAATTGAATTTGAAACAGCTCTCTTTAACTTGGTTCTCATGAAAACAAGCAGCATACAGGAATGTGGTTTTTTAAAACTATAAACAGCAACATAACATTATGACAGAGGCAAATACAGATAATCATATTACTAAGAATATAAAAATGATTTTGAGACCGACAGCTCAACATCGATAAAAGGAATTTTACTTATGAAAAAAGATATTTCTCTCTACATCCATATCCCTTTCTGTAAACAAAAGTGTAGCTATTGCGACTTTGTTTCTTCTGCGCAGTCAGAAGATGTTCAAACGCACTACATTTCTTTGTTGTGCAAAGAAATTCTTGGATGGAAAGAGTATCTTTCAGACAGAACTGTCAAAACAATTTTCATCGGCGGAGGTACGCCGAGCATCTTGTCTGTTTCGAATATGCAAACACTCTTCAACACCCTACATTCTCTCCCAATTCCATCTGAAACAGAATTTTCGATGGAATGTAATCCTGAATCTGTTACAGCCGACAAAATTCACTGCATGAAACAAAATGCTGTCAATCGACTCAGCATCGGTTTGCAAAGCACCAATCAAAAAGAGTTGCAACTGCTCGGTCGTTGCCATAGCTATGAACAGTTTTTGCATGCTTATGAACAAATTCAACAATCCGGATTTGACAATATCAATATCGACTTAATGTTTGCACTCCCAAATCAAACTATCCAAGATCATATCAGATCTCTGCAAAAAGTCGTATCTCTCAAACCGAACCATATTTCGGCATACAGTCTTATCTTAGAAGAAGGAACACGGCTGAAAAAACAGGTAGATCATCACTACTGTGAAATTCCGTCCGAAGAAGAATATATTGAAATGTACCGAAATACCATACATTTTTTGGAGATAAACGGATATGAACAATATGAAATCTCCAATTTCTCCAAACAAAACCACGAATGCAAACACAATATTGTATACTGGGAGCGGGGAGAATATATCGGCTTCGGAGTTTCCGCCTCTTCTTTTGTGGATAAAAAGAGATTCACCAATCCTATGTCATTGCAAGAATACTCAGAGCATACATTTCATACTCCAAAGACTGTTTCTTCCATAGAGCAGATTGATTTGGAAGAAGCATTTGAAGAGACAATCTTCCTCGGACTTAGAATGAACAAGGGACTCTCCATTCCATGGTTAAAACAACAATTTCCGTCATTTACGGGAGAGCAGTTCAAAAAAACACTCTCTTCACTACAAAACAGAGGTCTGATTTATCCTACCGAAAATAACATATTACAGTTGACACAAGAGGGAATCGAAATCAGCAACCAAGTCTTTTTGGAAATATTATTATAACAACTGTCAATTTTTTACACTTCATTGGGTAAAAGAATAATAACAAGTTGTGAAAAAGATACTTTCTTTCTTTACCAACACAAAAGGATGGTATCTGATTCATCTTTTTGTAGCTTTGTTGCTCACCCAAAAAATATATCTGATGAAAAAAGGGGGATTTTTTATGGTATATGCAGGAGAAAAACCGGGGATTGGAAAATACAAATGTATTCAATGCGGGGAAATTGTGGAATTGACTTCAGCCGATGAGGTGTTGCCGATTTGTCCTCAATGTGAAAAAACCGTATACATTAGAATTTGCTAAAGCATCAAAACTCAATGATATCTGTCGAGCACAAAATAATCTTCATCAAATATCATCAAGTCAGTAAAAATTATCTCTTTCTTCCAAAAAAAGCATTCTGATAAGTATCTGAAAAAATAAGGGCTATGTTAAAGTAAGTATATGTAGTCCAAAACACTTCTGAAAAATGCATAATGCTTGTTGAAAGCAAGAGATAGCATGGTGAAACAAGCATAAACAAATCGAATATGTAAATCCTGAAAGCCACCAAACAAAATAGGTGGCTTTCCATTATCTTTCTTCTTCTTACTTTTTCCAAAAGAGTGGTAGATTGTTTGAAAATCCTTGTATATTTGAAAATCCTTATATATTTGATCCTTTTTGTCCGAAAAGGAGTGCAATCATAGACAAATTGCACTCTTATCAAACAAAAAGGATATCCAGTATTTGAAAAATTTGATTGATTCTCTTTTTACTCTATCACATATCCTGTCTTCATATCACTTATCTTCTTCTTGTAAACAGGGGTATCTCCTTCAATACAGAAGATTGGGCGAACGGCTAATTCTCCATCAACCCCTACACTACCTACAATACCTTGATCATCTGATACACCGGTTACTGTATAATCATCCCAAGTATGTGCACTTCGAAGCCAATAATTCATCGTTTCTCCATTCTTGTAGCAGGCAATTCGAATCTTTCCATCCGGTGCATCCGCAAAGTATTTCAGCTTAATCCCTTCGTTTGCTGTCAAAGTGGATTCCGGACCGTCCACTTCATAGGAGGATAACAAAAAGATTTTTCGTCTCAGCTTCTCTGTCTCCAATATCGGTCCTGCATCTATACTCTCTTCTGTTGTAATATCGATATCCATCTCTAAGATAAGCTCCTGCATTTTCGGACTTAGTGTATGAAAAAAATCATTGGACAAAAAGCAATCCATTAAGCTGTTCGGATAATACGCATTACAAGCTCCATTTTGTTCATAGATATTAAATGTTCGAGGTTGGTCTAAGAGATAATATCTCATCAACAGTGTCTTTCCATAATAGTTTTTTGTCAGCACAAAGTAGGGTTCATATCCGCTGTTCTCTTTGATATATACAATATGTTCTCCCTTTTTTTTGGTATCATAGGCAAGTTTTTTTATGGGAATCTCTGTCTTTTTTCCTCCTGAGAACCGAATACATCCTATACAACTCAGTACAATACATATTGCAATTCCAAGTAACAATATCCTCTGTCGTTTCATCTCTGCACCTGCTTTCTACTCAAAAGAGCGTTGTTGATAAAGTAATCGATACAGAGTCACCGCAATTTCGGCTCTGCTGATTGGTCGGTCTGCATAAATCCTATTGTCAAAACCCGAAATCAATCCTGATTGAACAGTGCTTGCAACTGCTTTTCTTGCCCAGTACGGAATACTGTCTTTGTCTTTGAAACGTGACAATAGTTCTTCCTCTTCATCAGAGGTTAATTCGACATTGTTTTGCAGACTCTGTAATACAGTTATCCATTCCGCTCTGGTCATATTTCGGTTTGGTCGGAAAGTTTTATCCGGATATCCTTCCACAAGATGATGATTCACCGCTGTTTGCACAGCATCCGCAAACCAATCATTCGCTTTGATATCCGAAAAGATTCCACGGTAAGTCGCTTTATCCAAATTTTTTGCTTGAACCAACAGTTGGACAACTTCCGCTCTTGTTACAAAAGAATCCGGGCAGAATGTGTTATCGGCATATCCTCGTACAATATCCTTTTCCCACAGATACTGAATTCTGTCTTTTGCCCAATGGTTGTTGATATCAGTGAACGGAGCCTGTATTTGTTCAATATTTTTCGAATCAGTCTGTAATTCCGGAGTTTGTTGCACCTTATCTTTTTTATCCTTTGATTCACTCGAATTATCCGCTTTCTGATGGGTATCATCCTTTTGGAATTTAGCAATCAAGGTACGGTTTTTATCGGCTTTGACACGATACTCCAAGTCTTCGGATACTTTCTTTCCGGCCTCGTACCAACCGTCAAATTGATATCCTTCAAACGGAAAAGCACTTACCAACGCATATCCTCCGAGTACTCGTTCTCCTCGTCCCCAAGCCAATCCTTGCTGTTCCTGTTCTGTTTGAACATCAATATAACACTTATATTGCTTCGCCGCTTCTCCCGACAAATCGTTCGTTGGCGAAATTTCCTTATTCTCAGTTGTGTTCCAAAGTGTGTACTTGGTTGCAGTCGGTTTCCCTTCTCTGTCTTCTATGTCTTCTTCTGTATAAGCGGGAAGACTTGCGGTCAATGCAGTTCCCTTTTGAATCGGAATATCAAAGTAGTTCACAATTCGTGCAATTCCGTCCTCTAAGGATTCTTCCTGTACGGTATAACTTACCGTTCCGTCTCCGGTTGCAATAATCTTCACAGTGCAATCAATCTCCGCACAGATATAAGCAAATTTTTCTCCGTCACTGTTGAAACCGTGAAAGAACATATAGTCATCCACTTCCACCGGTTCATCATTGATAATCTGCCCGACCAAGGTATCTTCTTCATAGATATGGACATCTACCGGACAATTGATTCGAATAATTCTGTTTTTGGAAGGAGAGAATCTCGGATTTGCTCCCGTTTCATAATTATCATCCATAGACTGCATCCATGCAAGACAAATTTCAGGATAGTGCGCCTGTTTAATACTTCCGATATTGGCAATGGCGGTTGCCGTCATATTAGTATCTTCTTTTGCCATATCGAACAAAAGTTTGCATAACACGTTTGCCACATTTGCCAATACATCGGAATCATATCCTGAAATTCCCGTCTCCTCCAAACTTTGTTCCAAAATCACTTTGATTTTTTTTACCCTTTCGTCAGGGGTAGATTTCAAGATAGGAATAAGATTAAGGGATATTTTTTTCCAAAAAATCGTTTTGAATTTTTTTGATTTTTCTTTTTCAGGTTCAAACAACAGTCGAAACAACTGTCGTATCCCTTCCTGATATTCAAAAACGTAGTTTTGGCGAGTTTTAATATATTTTCTTGCAATCAGATTGATATATTTATTTAGAAATTCTCCTTGGTAAGTTTCTTCTTTTTTATTTGTTCCATTCGTTGTTTTGTTATTTACTTTCTTCATACTGAATTCATCGATTTTATACTCTTCACCGAAAAATCCGTCATAAGTCTTTAAATATTTTTTCATGGACTTTAATTTAAGAGTAGATTCTTTTTTGCCAATCACAGATGAATGTGGTAGTTGTTTATCTTTTCCAAATCGTCTGAACTTCCAGTATCCGGGTGCGACATAGGGAACGGGATCATCCAAGTTAACAATATTATGGATATTGTAATGAATTGTCTTATACGCTTGGTCTTTCAATGCTCCTTGGGGAGCTTCAAAGGTATAGGTGTACATATCTTCCGGTTTTAATCTGCAAGAACCTAATGTAATGCTCTTATCATTCAGACCTCCCGCCACCAAATTTGCAGTTGCACCGGCTCGGCTGTATCCGGTAATCCACAGCTTAACATCACCGGTAATTCCCTTGTCTTTGATATATTGCTTCAAAAAGCTTTCCACATTATCTCTTGCCTCACGGAATCCCCGATGGTATCCGTTTCTGCCGATGGTAAAGTTGCTTGCCCACTCGCTTTCATATCCTCCGCCTCGAACTGCTAAAGCAATCAGGGTATATTCCTTTCCGTCTACTGTTATTTTCTTATTTGCGGCAACGGCTCCGATGGAATCCATCGTCGGCTTACTGTCATAGAAGCTGTTTTGAGCAAAATCGGAAAATCCGATTTTTTTAAAGAGAGCTTTTGCATTTGCACTTTTCTTTTTGTAAATTTTTTCATCACTACTGCACCATGAGGATAATTCCAAACACAGCGACATGGTTGCAAGGCTTTGATTATAGGTATAAGAGGAATTCTTGAAGTAACTGTCTTTGTATACATAGGTCTCTTCACAATCTCTGTTGCCCACTGATCCGGGATATTTGAATTTTCCTGTTACTTCTGTAATTTCATTCGCAATCTCTCCAAAGATAAATTCCAATTTATTCGGATCATTAACATCATAGTAGCCTGCATTCTGCAAATCTTTCATAAATCGTCTTCCGAAAGAAAGTGATTGTCCTTTCAGAGAATGAAAAAATCCCAAGGTATACAGCCGATATCCTTTGTTTTTTAACATGGTAGCAGTTTCATAACAGGCATTTGCATAATCATAACTGAAGTGATCCGCTTTACTGTATTTCCCGTTTTCAATTGATTTTCCGTCTCCCGGCATCCCGTCGGATAACAAAATAATATTTTTGACCGTTCCTTTGTTGTTTGCAACAGTAGAAAGCAGATCATCAGCACATTCCAAGCCGAGATTGGTATTCGTTCCTCCCCAGTCTGTCATCTTATCAATTGCACGATAAAGTACGTCTTTATCTTTGGTAAATGAGGTAATGTCATTCACTTCGTCATCGTATGGAATCAGTGCAATATAGTTTTCCGCCTTATCTTTCAGTACGGCATCACAGAATTTCTTGGCGGCTATCTTCATATGTTTCATCGGGGTTCCACGCATACTGCCTGATATATCCAATACCAAAACGGTATATCTCTTTTTTACCGGCGGTTTGCTTCTCGGCATAAGAGCAGATGACATAACGGTCAAATCACTGTCTTCATTATCGAAAATGTTTTCGTCATTGAAATAGAACTTTTGTATTCTGTCTTCATCCAAAAACCATTCTGAAGGAAGGACGGTTTCATCTTCTTCCGTTTCACCGTCAAGTCCATTTTCTTTCAGGTATTCGAGCCATTCTTTTTCTTTTGCGGAAAAGTCATCTTTTTCTGATTTTTGCATTTTTTGTGTTTCGTCTTCCGTTTGTTCCGTTTTTTCTTTCAAATTGTTTTCTTCTTGTTTACTTTCTTCTTGCCCTCCTGTATTGTCAGTCTTATCTTCCGATTTCACAATGTTATTGCTTTCATTCTGTTCCTGTTCCGTGACAGCAACCTCATTATCTGTTGTGACTTCATCCGCAAAAGAAGACACAGACATACACGACAAAAACATAATTACCGACAACATCATACTTAATGTTCGTTTTTTCACTTTTGACCTCCTTATTTTTTAACAATTCCATGCAACACAGCTCTTTGACACCCGAAAAATCCAACAAAAAAATACCGATTCCCTATACAAAATACAATGATTTGATATACGCTCGATATTGATTGATGAAAAATATATGCCTAACAACTTACTTGGTTATGTAAAAAGTTTCAAAATTTCTGTTATGTTTGTTATTATGCAAATACCTCGTTCAATTTTTTCAAACATTCAAAACCGTAATACTTCGTTCACTATATTTTGCATACAGCTATTAACTTATCTTCTTTGATGACATTTTTTGCAAAATGATAAAAACACCGATGCCAATGATGTGCATCATCCCTAAACTCACGGTATCATAACGAAATATAATTGTCAATTATTACTAAATATTTATTGCATTTTATTATATTTCTCAAAAATATATTGTCTACATATGTTCCAAATTTGTAATTTTTACATATCGTGACGTTCTATTATGATATTTTTTTCGCCCTTGATTCCGTCATTATAAATTGTGAAAATCGGAATTAATACTGTTACCTGTTCGAATGACCTATAATATCATCACCGTTTCAAATTGAGATTCATCACTTAAATTCTTATTTTTCCAATCAACTACACAACGTCTCCCTAACTTTGAAAAGAAAGCGGTTGAAAAACATTTTTAAATTTCTGACATTTCAATCAGATTTTAGTATAAATACAGTGTCATATTTCAATCAAAGGGTTTGATGTGAATATTCATTGATTTTGAATATTTTAATGTACTTTTGACGGTTTCCTCATCTTATAATGTATTTATTTTCGTTCTTCCTGTTCCGATTTCATCAGTTCTTTTCTGATGGTCTCAATCAATCCCAAATCTCCCGGCAACCACTTTACATCATAAATCTGTTCAGCTGTCAGCCATCTTGAATCCTGCGCTTCTTTTAACACTAAGTTTCCCTCTGTCACCGTTGTCCAAAAACATTCCATATACAGATGAAACTTCGGATAATCGTACTCTACCACTTCAATTAAGTCTCCTACTTCAACGGAAGTTTCTAACTCTTCCCGTATTTCACGAAACAGTGCTTCTTTTGCACTTTCTCCATCTTCAACCTTTCCTCCGGGAAATTCCCACCAACCTTTCCATTCTCCATAGCCCTTCTGTGTTGCAAAAACTTCATTTTTTCTTCGAATCACTGCTGATACAACATGTACTGTTTTCATCACAACGCTCTCCTTCCAAACATACTATACTCTATAAAAATAATACATCATTTTTTACAATTATAATACTAATACCCGATGAAGTGATTGAATCAATCCAATCTCTACAAGTTATACTTTTTATTATTTCATTAATCAGCTTATTTACACTTTCACAGGGTCTGTCCATAACTTTTTCAAGTGTCTGAAATATTTCATTTTCTATGAAATAACTCTATTGAGTTTTAAGATAAACACTATTTCAGAATATAGATATCATGTATGATGATAAAAATAGAATAACATATCATATTATGAAAAAAGATGATTTGTATGAGTGATTGCTATAACAACATAAAAAGAGCCGTAAGAACCATAGTTCCTACGACTCCTGTTTTTTTTATTTAGTGGCAAGTTCCTCCGCAACTTCCACAGCCGTCTGCACAAGAGCAACCTTTTCCTTGTTTTTTCTTGCGATGCATATTTCTGATGATGCTGATCACAATCACAAGCAAAACAATTCCCACCAAAATGGTCCCTTTATTTTCCGCAAGCCATGTCATTGTTGTTACCTCCTATCATTCAATCCTATTTTTCAGTATGATGTGTTGCTTCTTTGTAAGGTCTAAACAACATATAAATCATTGTAGCCAAACAGATAACAGATGCAATTAATCCGATGATATGTGTTTCACCCATATATGCCGAACCGAATTGATGAATCATCATTGCTACCACATACGCAAATCCGCATTGGTATCCAATCGCAAACCATGTCCATTTTGTGTTGTTCATTTCCCGTTTGATTGCACCGATTGCCGCAAAACAAGGTGCACATAATAAGTTGAACACTAAGAAGGAGTATCCGGTCACACCATTAAATACACTGCCAAGCGTATCCCAAACATTTCCTCCTGTTCCATACAAAATACCCATTGTTCCTACAATATTTTCTTTCGCTACAAGTCCTGTGATAGACGCTACGGCAGCCTGCCAATTTCCCCATCCCAAAGGAATGAAAATCCAAGCAACCAAGTTTCCGATTTTTGCAAGAATCGATAAATTCAACTCTTCCTCACTCAACATTCGGAATCCGTCTTCTGTAAATCCGAAGAAACTTGTAAACCATACAAAGATGGTAGACAGTAAGATAATTGTTCCGGCTTTTCTGATGAATGACCATCCGCGTTCCCATGTTGAACGAAGCACAGTGCCTAAAGTAGGCATATGGTAAGGTGGCATTTCCATTACAAAAGGTGCAGGTTCTCCCGCAAACATTGTTGTTTTCTTTAAGATAATGCCGGAAATAACAATTGCCGCCATTCCGATAAAATATGCAGAAGTTGCAACCCAAGCATTCCCACCGAAAATTGCTCCTGCAATCATTGCAATAAACGGAACTTTTGCACTGCAAGGAATGAATGTCGTCGTTATGATAGTCATACGGCGATCGCGTTCATTTTCAATCGTACGACTCGCCATAATTCCGGGAACTCCACAACCTACCCCAACCAACATTGGAATAAATGATTTTCCGGACAATCCGAATTTACGGAAGATTCTATCCAATACGAATGCAATACGAGCCATATATCCGCAACCTTCCAAGATTGCAAGCAGGAAGAACAATACCAACATTTGAGGTACGAATCCAAGAACCGCTCCAACTCCTGCAATAATACCGTCAAGAATCAATCCTTTCAACCATTCCGCGCAATTAAGAGAATCCAAAATTCCTTCCGTAAAATCAGGAATACTTGGGACAAAAATACCATACTCTGCAGGGTCTGGTGCTTCTGCTCCATATTGTTCCCATATTTTTACTGCTTTTTCATAATCTTCCAAAGTAGCGGTTTCCTTGCTTACTTCTAAGGTCTCTTCATCTTCTACTTCATATTCAAAATTTCCTTTGGGAGCTTCTCCGTTTTCTTCTATATATGCAACATATCCGTCTACAATCAATTGTGCAGTTGCGAACTCTTCAGATGCCTCTTCATACTCGCTTCCACCGGTCAAATGGAATCCGGCATCAAATAGGTTATCGTTTGTCCAATCGGTTGCAGATAGACCCACAGTAACCATCGCAATATAGTACACCATAAACATAACTGCTGCAAAAATAGGAAGTCCCAGCCAACGGTTTGTCACAACACGGTCGATTTTGTCTGAGGTGCTGATGCGTTGTGTATTCTTTTTCTTGTAACAAGCTTTGATAATCGTTGCAATATAAAGGTATCGTTCGCTTGTAATAATGGATTCCGCATCATCATCCAACTCTTGTTCCGCAGCTTTAATATCTGTTTCAATATGAGCCTTCACAGAACTGTCTAAATTCAAATGAGCTAATACCTTTTCATCTCTTTCAAAAATTTTAATGGCATACCAGCGTTGTTGCTCTTCCGGAATATCATGGATAGCTGCTTCTTCAATATGAGCAAGTGCATGCTCTACGCAACCGGTAAAAGTATGCATCGGTACTGTTTTCTCTTTTTTTGCTGCAGAAATTACAACATCGGCAGCCTCTTGAATTCCCGTTCCTTTCAATGCAGAAATTTCTACCACTTTACATCCAAGTTGACGAGACAATTCTTCCGTATTGATTACATCTCCGTTTTTGTGAACAATGTCTATCATATTGATTGCCACCACTACCGGAATACCCAATTCCACCAACTGAGTCGTTAAATATAAGTTTCTTTCCAAGTTTGTTCCGTCTACGATATTCAAGATGGCATCCGGTCTCTCTTGGATTAAATAATTACGCGCTACCACTTCTTCCAATGTATATGGAGAAAGAGAATAGATTCCGGGCAAGTCCATAATTTTTACATCATCGTATTTTTTTAACTTTCCTTCTTTTTTTTCTACGGTAACTCCCGGCCAGTTACCTACAAATTGATTTGAGCCTGTCAGAGCATTAAACAGCGTTGTCTTCCCGCTGTTCGGATTTCCTGCAAGTGCAATAGTAATACTCATAATTTATTAATCCCCGCTTTCCTCAGTTAGCATAGCTAACCGGTATAAAAAATAAAAATCCCCTTATAAAACCAAAAACTTCGGCTGAACACCATAGCTATTATTTTCACAACGGAGTGTTTTGTCAGCCTTCCTGATTATTCCACTTCTACCATTTCCGCATCAGCTTTCCGAATAGATAACTGATATCCCCTAACAGTCAATTCAATCGGATCACCTAATGGTGCAACTTTTTGAACCGTAACTTCTGTCCCGCGAGTTAGTCCCATATCCATGATTCTGCGTTTCACCGCGCCTTCTCCGTGCAACTTTACCACTGTGACAGTTTGTCCGATTTTTGTATTTTTCAAAGTGTTCATCTTCATAACCCCCTTTTTAAATCATTATTTTTCTTGCCATCCCTTCGCTCAATGCAACTCTGGAACCCTTGATATTTACAATCACGCTCCCGTTCAGAGTATTGACAATTGACACCGTAGCTCCGACAATAAAGCCGAGGTTTTCCAGATGTTTTTTCACTTCAGGCGTTCCGCCGATTCTCTTGATAATATTTTCAGTTCCAACCTCTGCCAAAACTAAAGGCATCATATTTTTACTCCTCTCTATAATTAGAATCAGTAGTGATTGCATGAAACTACTGTTTCCATTTGATAACCAAAAACAATGTTATTATAATGAAGTAAAATTGTCAATAAATTTATCGCATTTCCCACAATCTAAAAAGATGTTCTCACTATCAAATAAAACACCCGATTCACAACTCTGTTTTGAATATATATTGACACTGAAAAATACTTCATTTTACTGTCTTTGCCCTGTTATTTTGAGCTACCGTTTTTAGCCGAAATATATCCGATACCAAAACCTAATTGAACTACCCTAACTATTCCATTCAAAAGAAATGCTCTCTTTAACATTGTTATATTTGAACCTACTGAAATAGAATGTTAAAGTCATTAAACCACGAACAGTAACTTGACATTATGAACTATGTCAGGTGAAATAAATTATGATATCAATAAAAAGCAGACTATCTATCTGTTGAAAATTATTTTCCGTGCCTTCACTATATACCCAAGGTAGTGCTCCTATCTATCTTAAGAACACAAAAAAAGAAAGCTTTTTTCAAATTGTATTTTTTTTACCAAATCCGAGCAGGAAAAAATATTGATGTTCGCTTTCTTTTTATTTATCTCTTTCTTCTTATTTATCTCTTTCTTCTTATTTATCTCTTTCTTCTTATTTATTTTTTTATTTATTTTTTTATTTATTTTTTTATCTATTTTTATTTCCTTACGATATTCCGTACTTCATTCGCAACAGCAAAACTGTTATGTTCTACACAGTCTATATGACACCTATAATCAATACCCAGACCAAACAATAATATGTTATTACAGCTACGAGGTCATTTATCGTAGTAATCAACGGTCCCGATGCTACTGCGGGATCTATCTTCATTTTAATAAACATAAGCGGAATCAGTGTGCCTGACATACTGGACAGTATCATGGATACAAGCAACGCAATACCGGTACAAGCCGATATCGAAAAAGCCATGTTCACAGTCTGACTCTTTAGAAGTGCCAAATAGACACCTACCATTACAAAAGAAAGTATCCCCAATATCATTCCGTTTGCAAAACCGATACGAGTCTCTTTGCAAACAAGGAAAAATTTTTGTTTTTTTCCTATATTTTCATCTACTAATACTCTGATGGTAACCGCCAGAGATTGTGTGCCGACATTTCCCGCCATATCAAGTATCAAAGATTGAAACGCTATAATAAGCGGTAACTGCGCTACCACTTTTTCAAATACTCCGACAATAGATGATACGAACATTCCCAGCACAAGAAGTACCATCAACCAAGGCAACCTCTTCATGATACTTTTTCGCAAAGGCTCATTCAAATCCTCTTCCGAAGAAAGTCCGGCAAACTTTGCATAGTCTTCACTCATCTCGTCGTCTACAAGCTCCATTATCGTTTGTGAGGTAAGCACACCGATCAATTTGTTCTCATTATCCAAAACAGGAATAGAATCTTCGGAATAATCTTTTATCCTACTGAGACAATCCTCTATTTGTTCCGTCGCATAAACATAAGGATACGAAGTAGTAATGATTTTTTCCAAATCAGTTCCTTCTCTTGCAATGATTAAGTCCTTCAAATCGATTGCACCTAAGAAGATTTGATTTTTATCCAAAACGTATATTGTAGATATATTATCATTGTCGTTCGCTTGACGAATCAGAGAGCTCATAGCTTCTTTTACACTGATACCAAAATCAATCACAACATAATTACTCGTCATTTTGCTGCCGATTTCATCTTCATTGAAAGAATTTAATAATAGAAACTCTCTTTTCTTCTCACTATCCAGCAAATCAAGTATGATGTCCCTACTGTCTTTATCCATTTCACGAATATAGTCCAACATTTCAACTGTTTCGAAATGAGAAAGAACAGCCATCCTTTTTTGAATCGGAATTTCATTCAAATATATTGTACTGTCATCCGAATATTCGAGAATCTCTGCTATCCATTCAGCATCCAACAATGTATACAAGTGTTTTCTATCATCCACACTCAACAGACAAAGTGCATCAGAAATATCTTTTTCGTGATAACTCAATAAGTTCTGTTGCTTCATTTTCGGTGTAAGCGGCCCCTTAATCAACTTGACAATATCTTCTTGATGACTTGGATGTTGATTTGTTTCTGTGATTTCTTGAACTGTGTTATCTTTTTCTTTCATTTATAGTTCTCCCCTTCCTTGCAATATTTTTTCGTGTAAAAATAAGTTGCAAAAGGGCATAAAAATGCCATTGTCTTTATCAATAAGGAATCCCTATAAATGAAAACAACGGCTTTTATATTTATATAACAAGGTATTATTATAGACAATAGGATTTTGAATATCTTGTTTGAAAATAAAAAAGCCCTTATGCAACTTACCGGTGCAACTGTCCACAATACCACCTCCTGAAAATTAACTTCTATTCTTATAAAATAAACAGGAACAAATGATACCTATATTCTTGTATCAACACATGATTGATTGTTAAGAAAATTCATTTTATCCGAAATTCATTGTACTAAACAGCTATAAAAAAGTCAAGTATACAACAAGTGTGATAGAAAGGTTTTTGTTATTTCATTTTTCATTGTTCAAACATGTCAATTTTATATAAAAATAACTTCAAACAATAAATTTTATCATGTGATAACTTTATGCATAATTTTATAAGAAAACCTGATGAAACGATTGAACCCATCCAATCTCTACAAGTTATACTTTTGATTATTTCATCAATCAGTTTATTTACACTTTCACAGAGTCTGTACATAACTTTTTCAAGTGTCTGAAATATTTCATTTTCTATGAAATAACTCTATTGAGTTTTAGTATTATTATGTTTTTATGATTTGATTTACTCATTCCAACGTAGATTTTCTATGAGATACCAATATTACCGTTTTATTTTTGCTTTATATTTCTACGGTTTTCAATATAATTGCCTCATTCAAACTATGAAGATTGCTTGTAGGTTCACATTATCCGAAAGAAGAATATCAAAAAATGTTATGTGGTAAAAGTCCTATTATTTTGCTCATTTATCACTGATTTTCAAAACAATCTGTAATACAATCATTTATCCACAATCTGTCTCTTCCGTCAACAATTCGCAATTGGCAATATCTTATCATCCTTTGTACAAGAATAGAATTCTGTTTATTTTATATTTAATTGTTTCGGAAATGCCTCTTTACTCATCGTCCCCCACATATGGTTGATGTAATCATAAGTAAAATATTTTTCGTAATGATGATAATAGAACGCTCCTTTTTCAGTCAATTCATATACTCCGTCTCTTTCTGTCAAAAAGCCGATTCTTTTTGCGAAAAACAACTCCAAACCGTATATTTTTTTCAAATCTTGATTAAAAAAGTCTTGAAATTCCTTGCAATCCACTTTCATAGAATAGAATTTCCAAAATAAATAATAAATCATTCTCTGTCTTACAGTAAAATCTAATGTCAAAGAAGTAGGCAACTGTTCGCTTTGCAAACGATTGATATATTCTTCAACAGAAAATGTATTGATTTTGAATATCTCGTCCAAACAAGTTGTTGCAGATGCTCCGAATCCCAAAAAGTTATCTCTTGTCATGGAAGAATAGCTCGCTCTTCCGTCTTTCGAAAAGGTCCAAATAGAATCTCTTGTATATCCTCTTTCTTCGCAATAATCCGTTATCTGCTTTAACAGTGCTCGTTTTTCTTTTTTTTGAAACTCTTGAATTCCCGATTCCAAAAATCCAAAATCAATAAAAGGATAGATGGCAATATGGTTTGCACCGTTTGAAAACGCAACTTCAATATCTTTCTGCAAATCTTGAAATGTTTGGTTCGGCAATGCAAAGATAAAATCCATCGCAACCGTTTCAAAAGAAACTTTTTGCAATGCATCAAACATTGTTTCGAATCGATTTTCTTTCCTTCCCAAAATTCCCAGAAATTTATCTTGAAAGGATTGAATTCCGATACTGATTTTTGTAACTCCGATATCTGAAAGTTTTTGTAACAATTTTTCCGTCACATTGCTTGGATGGAGTTCTATTCCGATTCCCTGTGTAATTTCAAAGTGAGATGTGAGCAACTCAATGACTTCTCCCAACCTGTCAATTGCCAATGCAGGTGTTCCACCACCGAAATACAGACTGCTGACTTCTTTTTTTGCCTGTCCTTCTGTTACCAATGCAATCTCTTTGAGCAAATAATCCATATATCGATTCATCTTTTCTGTATGATACACCTCTTTGCAATACGGACAAAACTTGCAAATGGATTTGCAAAAAGGAATATGCACATATAATCCCAACTGTTTAGTATCTTGATATTCTAATGTATTGGAATACTCATTCTTAAATTCAAAGCCTTTCACTGATTTGGTCAGCCACATTCTTGTAGCACTTGTTATCATTCCCATAGCAACCTCTATCCTTTTATATCCAAGAACCGTTCACCATCAATGTCATTTCTACACTCAATCGTATTTTATATTATGACACAAAAAACATCCGTATTTTTCAAAAAGTCTACACTTACTATATCTTTCTGCAAATTAAAATTTTACCGTTTTTGAAATAAAAAATTTTGTTTTTCAATCAAGTTATTCTATAATAATAGTATCATTGTAAACTGAAAAATACAAATAGACAGCAAAAAATGAAACGATGAATCAAGATTGTATAGGAACAGTTGTTATACTAAAAATCTTAACACCAAACATACAAGGAGGAATTTGTTATGCCTTTTCGAATCATACAAAACGATATTACTACCATGAAAGTGGATGCTATTGTCAACGCTGCCAACAAAACTTTGTTAGGCGGAGGAGGTGTTGACGGTGCCATTCATAGATGCGCCGGTCCGGAATTGCTCAAAGAATGTCGTACCCTGCACGGTTGTGAAACCGGCGAAGCAAAAATCACAAAGGGGTATCGTTTACCGGCATCCTATGTCATCCACACGGTAGGTCCGATTTACGTCGACGGAAAGCACAACGAACGACAACTGCTGACACTCGCATATCGCAACTCTTTACATCTTGCAAAAAAACACCATCTTCACTCTATTGCTTTCCCGTTGATTTCGTCCGGCATTTACGGATATCCGAAAGAAGAGGCGATTGAAGTTGCAATCTCAACCATCAAAGAGTTTTTGGAAACGGATGATATGGATGTCACCCTTGTAATCTTTGATAAAAAAGACATTCCTATCGGCAAAGCATATGTTGATGAAATCAAAGAATATATCGACGAGCACTACATCGCATCTTGTCACAAAAAAGACAAAAGAAATCTAAACCTTCCCGTTTTAGAAGAACGATGCCTTTTTGAAATGGAAGAAGGTGCTTTTCTACAGAAACCTATTTGTTCCACAACTGCTTATGAAAAATCATTGGAGGATTGTATTTCCAATTTAGACGAAAGTTTTTCCGAGTCCCTCTTTCACATCATTGACGAAAAAGGATACCTTGATACACAAGTCTATAAAAAAGCAAATCTTGACAGAAAGCTGTTTTCAAAAATAAGAACAAATCGTGACTATCGTCCAAGCAAAGAGACTGCAATCGCACTGGCAATCTCCTTGCAACTGAATTTATCCGATACACAAAATCTCCTTGCAAAAGCCGGATACACCCTTTCGAACTCAAACAAATTCGATGTCATCATCCGGTACTTTATTGAGCATCATATTTTTGATATTTACAAAATCAATGAAACTTTATTTTCTTTTGATCAAAAACTTCTCGGATAAATGTCTCTTTTCAAACGACCTATTTTGTTTCAACTTCCTCTATACTGAACTTACATCAAATAAGAGTAGGAGGAATCACAATGAAAACAATGAAAAGAGATGTTACGGAATTGGTTTTTATTTTAGATGAAAGCGGTTCGATGCAACCTTTGACAACAGATACCATCGGAGGTTTCAACTCCATGTTGGCAAAGCAGAAAAATGAAACAGGCAATGCGCTTGTGACAACCGTATTTTTTCACAATGACTCAAAAATTGTACATGATAGGATTGATATCAAAAAAGTCGAGCCTCTCACCGACAAAGAGTATGTTCCGGGAGGATGCACCGCATTGATAGATGCTCTTGGAGATACGATTACACATATCGAAAAGATTCACAAATATATCAAAGCAGAAGATGTTCCCGGCAAAACTTTGTTTATTATTTCAACGGACGGAGAGGAAAATGCAAGCCACAAGTATACTTCTGATGAAATCAAACAAAAAATACGCCACTTACAAAAACATAAAAATTGGGACTTTATCTTTTTGGGAGCGAATCTTGATGCTGTAGCAACTGCAAAATCTTACGGGATAGAAGAAGAAAATGCGGTCACTTTTCTAAATGACAAAAAAGGAGTAAAACTGAACTACAAAGTGTTGGAATCTGCCATTTCAAGCTACAGAAACAACAACAAACTATGTGCAAACTGGAAAGAAGAAATTGAAGCGGATGTCAAATCAAGAGAATAACATATCCTACCAAATTCCGGTAGAAACGGTATCGCTTTGAATCAAAAACAGCTTCATCTCAGCTTATCATCATGAAAGTAATGAGAATAGAATGTCAGAGATTCCTAACAGATACTACTGTCTTAAAAGTGAATGCTGAAACTTAATAGAATTATCAAAAATTTAAAAAATATCCTGCAACCTCTTTCTATGTCAAATGACGGGAACAGAGGTTGCAGGATATTTAAAAATAAAACGATAGGTCACAATTTGATAACAGTCGTATCAGTACAAATCCGATTACTTCTTAGGAAACCAAGGAAACACACGGTTTACTTTTTTCATATAAGCAAGGTACTCCTGACCATATTGGTTGATAAGCCATTTTTCTTCTGTATGTTTCATCAAAATGGTAAGATAAGCCCAAAAAATCGGACACAAAACGAAAGCCCATATATCATGTCCCAATAACAAAATCCCTGTACAAATAAATATCCATGCAGAATAAATCGGATTTCTTACATAAGCATATACACCATGTGTCACCAATCTGTTTTCTTTCAATCCCTTAATAATATCGGAACGAAACAGGCTCAAACCGTACAACATCACACCTGCCGCAATTAACAGTAATGCCAATATATTCATAATCGTCCCGAGTTCCTCAAAAAGACCTATATAAATGATTCTTTTGTTTGACAAATATCTTGCCGACATTGTCATCAAAAGAATACTGATGACATAGATCGGTCCGACTCCAAAAAACGGTAAATGTTTCTGATTTGTTTGATTCAAAGTTCTGCCCTCCTTACTTTCACGAAAGATTACTTTCTATCATTCACCTTTTAACCGATGATTCCAAATCACAAATTTTGTACCTTATCGGTCTGATGAATGATTCACAACCTACTTAGTTTTTATCACTAAAATAGAAACAGATACACTCACAAACAGTAAAAAAGGATAAAACAAGAACGGGATAATGTTAAGCGCAGTGATTCCGGATATGCTTGCGGCAATCAAAAGTTGTGCACCGTAAGGAATGATTCCCTGTCCCACACAAGAAAAGGTATCCAGCAAGGACGCCGTTTCTTTCGGATCAATATCATAGTCCTCGCTGATTTCTTTTGCAATCGGTGCTGCCATCACAATTGCTACTGTATTATTTGCCGTCGCAATATCCATAAGTAAAGTCAAAATTCCAATTCCGAAACATCCTCCGGTATGTCCTTTGAACACCTTGCGAATCACATGTAGCAACCACAAAAAGCCTCCGTTTGCTTTAATCAAAGCACCGATTGATGCAACCAAAATTGTCACAACCATCGTCTCAAACATACCGTTTGTTCCTGTTCCCATTGACGAAAATGCTGTTGCTACTGTAAGTGAGCCGGTTCCCAATCCGACAATCAAAAACAACACAATTCCCATACAAAGAACTCCAAACACATTCAAACCGGCAATCGCTGCTCCCAAAACAATAAAATAAGGAAGAACCTGCCAAGTGTTGTACTCAAAATTTCCTATTGATGCTATCTGTGTATTCAAGGAGAAAGCAATTAAAATAGCCAATGTCAAAAGTGCCGCCGGCAACGCAATTTTGAAGTTCATCCTAAATTTGTCTTTCATCTCAACACCCTGTGTCTTTGTTGCAGCAATCGTTGTATCAGAAACAAAAGACAGGTTGTCTCCAAACATCGCACCACCGACAATGGTTCCGACACACATCGGAATTCCCAAACCGGAACCTGTTGCAACATTGACAGCAATGGGCACCAATACTGTAATGGTTCCTACACTTGTTCCCATTGCCATCGAAATCAAACAAGCAATCAAAAACAGTCCGGGCAGTGCAAATTGTGCCGGCAAAATGCTGAGCAACAAGTTTGCCGTGCTCTCGGCACCACCCGCCTCTTTTGCAATTCCGCTAAAAGCACCTGCCACAAGGAAAATAAAAAGCATAATTGTAATATTTTCATCACCGATTCCCTTTGCACAAATCTTAATTTTTTCATCAAAAGAAACCGTTCTGTTTTGTAACAACGCAACAATCAGAGCAATCACAAATGCGACCACTACTGACATAATATAAAATCCCATTTCTCCATCTACCGGACGGACATACTCAAAATATACACCGTTTCCCAAGTATATCACAAGAAATACCACAATCGGCAACAGTGCAATGCCATTCTCCTTTTTTTCCATGCAATCCCCCACCTGTTCTATTTTTGAAACTAATTTACTAAATTGAATGCAAACTACGATAACACTTCCTATGTTCTTCTTATCCTGTGACAAAAAGAACCCTCTATCGAATTATCTTAATTTTCACAAAGTTATTCTTTAGTATATCATGTTCCCCAAAAATAACAAAGTATATTCTATCAGATATCATCATTTTCTGAAAGGTGTTCCCTTTACGTGAAATCGTTTTCTTCTTGCTATATTCCATAGCTGTATGATAAACTTTTGGTAAGAATAGTATAGATTGAAATGATACCGATTGAAAGGATGATTTTTATGAAACTACGCTCTACTTTTGCAGTGATTGATAGGGAAATATACAGAAAAAATATCCGTTTGATCCAACATCAGATTGGCAAGGATACCGGCTTAATCCTTGTTCTTAAGGACAATGCCTACGGGTTGGGAGCAACAGAATTGGCTCGCGTTGGAATGCAAGAAGGAGTTTCTTGTTATGCTGTTGCCAATTTATATGAAGCACTTGAACTGAGAAAACTTGATTCCGATATTCGAATTATCGTTCTCGGATATATCAACGAAGATGCCCGAACAATTGCATTGCAATATGACATTGATGTGGTGGTTTGGACAAAGGAGCTTGCGCTCTCTTACCAACAATTAGCCTTTTCTTCAGGTAAACAAGCTCGCATTCATATCAAGGTAGATACCGGATTGAGTCGTCTCGGCTTTCTTCCTAATGAGGAATCATTAGCTGTTTTGGAAGAGATTTCCAAGATGGAACATCTTACTATTGTGTCTACTTTTTCTCACTTTGCCTGTACGGAAACGGACGATGATGATTTTTCAAGAGGACAGCTTTCAACCTTCCTGACATTTGTAGATAGTATGAAAAAAAGAGGGATTCAGCCCGGATTCATTCATATGGCGGACAGTGCCGGAATTGTAAAATTTCCGGAATCTCACCTTGATTTTGTTCGTTGCGGAGCATTGGCGATGGGCTCCATGACAGGAACGGATGTTGTAAAGGACGATGAACAGTATCCTACAGAAGAAATCATTTCTCTTTATAGCCAAGTTGCCCGAGTGCAGGATTTTGTCAAAGGAACAAGTATCGGATATGACGGAACCTATTTTGCTGACCATGATATCAGGGTAGTAACGGTACCAATGGGATATGGTGACGGATTATCTAGAGAGTTGTCAAACTCTATGCAAGTTATCATCAACGGAAAAAAAGCAACGAGCGTCGGTGCATTTTGTATGGATATGGCAATGTTTGATGCCACAGGAATTGACTGCAAAGAAGGAGATACGGTAACCATCTTGGGACAAGACGAAAATGAGAAAGTAAGTCTTCATGATTGGACAAAATTATGTACCTCTTCTTCCACCTTTTTACAATCTATGCTACGAAACAAAATTCCGAAAGAATATAAGTAAAGGGAGCCTTAGGCTCCCTTTTTGATGACATCCTTCTATTTTCAGTGTTTTCATCAATCTGAAACGAATTTGATCATTTGGAAACAAATGGGACAATGTTTTGCCCACCGCCATCAACGCTCCCAATCTTCTCAACTTTTTATCGTTTCAGAACTTTGTTTCGTTACCAATCCTAAGACTCTACACAGAGTTTCTCAAAACAAACGGAACATTCTTCTGTTTGTAGAGGTATGAAACTGTTTTTCCAATTGGTTTTTCAGAAAGTGATTCTTAAACGGATTACTCAAACTATCTCAAACAACATAAGACTGCTAAAACTTACTCACCGGCTATCTACTATCCTATTGTTGGCCCCTTTCATTTCAGCATTTTTTAATCCCGTTTCATGCTTCACAAAATCATCCTCGCTGACCAGATTCGACAGTGTTGATACGGTCTCAGTCTCATAACTGTGACGAGCATCTGAATTACGATAATAGAGATATGCAACCAAAAAGAATAGAAATCCTGCAATCAACAAAGGCCATCTACCCTCTGACGAATCCTCAAAATTACCGAATATCGCAATCAATATTCCTATGAACTCTATCAGTGCACTGACAGCAATCAGTTTCGGCATATGAATGGGTACACTTCCCATTGTTTCTTTTGTTCTTGCATTAACCGCAATATAATGAAGTATTCCGTCTTTTCCCTTTTTTTGCTGATAACTGTATAACCATACCGGTAGATAAGCTGCTTTCCATTGTTGTCCCTCTACCTCAAGCTTCTTTTCATCCCAGCGAACTCCTCTATCATACTTTCTGATGGTCGAATTTGCTTTGAACTTTGCAACATCCGTTGCTTGCGCCATTACAGTATGTTCCAATTGATCGACATTGACATCTCGGCGTTCCGAAGTATAACCTTTCAAATAATTTGCATTCCATTTCACACAATTCTCTGTATCAAACGGCATAATCGAGTTGATAATATTGGTTGTCTTCTTTTTATTTTTTTTATTCAACTTATCTGCACTTGATTCTATCGAAAGTTCCTTGATTTCAATATCAAATTTTCTGCTAACATGATACAAGTCAGCATCATATCTATATTCCTTCTTATCATCCTTGGAACCGACTTCGTACATGCGAACCAACTCTTCGCCTTCTCCCTCAAAGTAAGCATGTCCGTTCACATCTACCAACATGTACGGTAGGTAAACTCCCATGATGTTTTCCGTTGTAAATTCTTTTTTGAAAGTAGGATGTGCAAAGAACTTTCTTTTTGAAACAAATTTTTCAATTTCTTTCTTTGCTTCCTCTTTTTTGATAGAGAAAGGCAACACTACATCCGGAATACTACCGTTCGGAATTTGAGTATTGATAGAAAGTGTATTTCTGCACCAGTGACATCTCGCCTGTGCGGATTCACTTGTATCTATTACAACCTCGGCACCACAACTTTCACATTTCAGAGTCAACATATCATCTGTATCTGCTACAATGTTTTGAGCTCCCGAACTTACTACCTTCCCTTTAATGTCAGACACATCCTCATGCATTCCGGTAAGTGCTTGAGGCTCAAATTCATGTCTACAAAAATTACATCTCAATTTACCGGTATTTTGGTTGAGAGAAATATCCGTTGCTCCACAAAGCGGACATTTATCCTGTCCGTTCTTTGCATCTTCATCTGTTCTGATAATAACGGTGTCATCCGCCGGATTCCTATTTCCCGGTTGCTCATCACCCATCAATATATCTTTTTCATCTGTCATATCCATACCACCCTTGAAAATTTTTTAATAAAAATGATGTTGTTCCTAAAACACTTCTTTAAAATCCAAGCAATTGCATTTTTACTTTATCAAATTCTTCTTGTGTAATGACACCCGCATCCAACAATTTTTTCATCTCAATCAGTTTTGCTGTAGGATCTACAGGTTGTTGCGGTTGTTGTGGTTGTTCGCCATACATCGGTTGCTGCGGTTGTCCGCCGTACATCGGTTGTTGTGGTTGTCCGCCGTACATCGGTTGTTGCGGTTGACCAAAATTAGGTTGGTAAGAATTTGGTGTATTAGGTTGTTGCATACCGCCCATCACATTTCCGGCAGCGCCCATTCCCATTCCCATAAATGCCATATTGGCACCGCCGCCATTTTCACCGGCAGCCTGCATGCCTCTTGCAACAGATTGTTGCATAAAGGAATTTCCACGAGCTCCGGACAATGCATCCGCTCGTTTCACATCCTTCATCATTTCTTTTGTATCATCATCATATTCAATTGCCATAATGGCAGTTTTCACAATTTCAAGACCTCTGTCTTGTCTCCATTGATACATATCATCCACAGCTTTAGAAAGCGCCTGTGCAAAACCGATTTGATCTCCTTGAATTCTACTCATACGATTTCCCTTTGACGGATCATTTGTATAGTTAGAGAACGCCGGAGACAACGAACCTACTACCTCATTAAACAACTGTGCTCCCGCATCATTGTCCATATCAGCAAAATCAAATACAGGTGCATCTGCGACCAAATATTGCTGTGGTACAAAGTTTTTAACAAAAAGAAGCGGATCTACAATTCTCAAGGTATAAGTTCCTCTTGTCACAGCACCTACTTGTGTTCCGAAGAATGCATCATCCCAATAGATTTCAGATTGTGTTCCAAAACGGTTGTTTGGAATTTCTTTTAAATTCACATAAAACGCCAACTGTTGCGAACCTGCTATTCCGCCAAACTTTACTTTTTCCCAAGTGGAATGCAACAAACTTTCCATCATCGCATCCCCTGCAAAAATAGATTTAGAGTTAATATCATCCGCTCTAAACTCAAATCCCCCTGCCTCTGCAATAATTCCCGTAATTGCACCGTCTTGCATTGTAATCAACGCCGTCCCTTCCGGAACAACAATTTTACTTCCGTTTGTGATAATATTTTTATTCCCTTTTGTGTTTTCCCCTCTGCCATGGTTCGTTCCTTGTGGCACAGCAGGAAAAATTCCTGCTGTTGCAGGCACTCCGGGTTGCGGAACATAAAAATCTTTCCATTGATCGGCAAAGGTTCCCCCCATTGCTCCTGTAAATGCTTTTATAAATCCCATAACAAACTCCTTTCTGAATTACCATTCCCATAAAGATAAGTATTAACACATTCAGAATCGTCTTTCCTACATCATCATATGTATCATTTACGAAGAATGATAACTTACACAAAATTTTTGGTCTTATTGAACAAAAACATCCGCTATAGCTTATTTTCAATAACACGGCGCTCCTACTTATATAATATAATATTTTTTATCGTTTGTCATATATAATTTACATAAAATATATTTCCGTTGTTTCTTCTCAATCACAGATTGTAGTTAAAGATATTGAAACAAAAAAACCACTTTAAAACCGACTTTCGAAAGTTAGACCAAAGTTCTAACCGTTCAAGGTCGGTTTCAAAATGGCAAAGTACATCTTCAAATCTAAAGATACCAAATAACAAAACTATTAAATTCCAAAACGAGAGACAAGATGACTGATAACAAAAAATGAAACTTGTTGAAACAACGGTAATATGTAAAATGGAGTAAATCAACAAAAAAATTTAAAACAGTCTTTTGTTATCATATTTCTATTAACAGTAAACCTAATAATAAAGTGCATAAACTATAAAATCAGTCCGATAAAAAGTTTTTGGATACAGAACAACCTCAAAGATATTGAGAAAATTTGAGATGATTACATCAGATAACACATCTTCCTCAACATCCCGATTTTCAAAAAATTAAGTTGGAATTCCCTTGATAAAAGCTACGAAACGGCTTGTGGAACTACAAGAAACAGAAGAAATTTAATTCGCCTCTTTATCATCTTTGAAAATCCAAACGATACTTTCATATGGTGTTACTTCCAAAGTAAACAACCAAGACAAACATTCTTCGAACGAAAACTCTTCCATGTTCATATACCACAATCCTATCACAGAATACATCACACCCACAAAGGAAAGAGGAAAAGCGGAATACCCTACCAAGAAATTCCCAAAATATCCTCCGACTACAAAAACAATCATAGATAGAAGATAGAATCTCACTTTCCAAATTTCTTTTGTATTTCCTCTCAAATAAGAACCCAATGCAAATCCGGCATCTGTTAAAGCTCCTGTCATATGAGTTGTACGAACCACAGCCTCTTTGTAAGTTACGAACATCGCATTTTGCATTCCCAACCAAAACGGAACAACTGCAATAGCCCACTCTTGAAATCTAAGCACCTCCATCATACAAAGGGCAATTCCTCCACCGATCAAAATCTTGTCATAAGCCTTTTTTCCCTCTGTTGTCTTATGAGCTAAAACAATTCCCGAAGTGACAGAACCCAAAAAGAAACTCAATATAACTACAATAAATTGAAACGGAATTTGCTTCTCATAACTATAAATTGCAATTTGTGAAAAATTTCCCGTATGATGACTGACCGTTGAACCAAGTTGCTTGATTCCGTACACATTGACAGCTCCTGCCAATAAAATCAAACAATATGTCCAAACTACAAACGCATAAGAATATTTTGTTAAGTCCTGTTCTTTTTTATTTTCTTCCACATCAATTCTCTCCGATTTCCCAATTGTAAAACACATACCTAATTATTATATCATTTTTATTGATTTAATCCAGTATAAAAACTCAATTATTTCATAAAGTTTCAAACAGATTCTGTTACGAAACAAAAGCTTCTGTCAAAAAAGTGCTTTTGAGATAGTTGAGTCTATTTTTGGAATCTATATAAAAAAAGTCTGTAAAACATACATAACTCATAATAATACTAATCCCTAATTAAAATAATAATAGACATCTGCTTTTTTAGGATATGATGTTTTACTCTCTTATTCCAATCTATATGATGTCTACATTTTGAAATAGTGTTTCTTATAAATTCTTCTTAATAACAGCATAAAAAACTGCCCTACTTCAAAATTTTCTTGAAAAGGGCAGTTTTTCTGTTTTTATCATTTTTTGAGAATATAGATTGTACTTCTTGTGTTTCATCAGCTTTTCACAGAACAGTAATCTTTGATATCCATAACAAAATTCACAGTGCTGATACTTTCCTTTCTTCTCTCATTATGCTGAATGATGCTAAACTCTGTTTCTCAAGTTATACTCTTTCAACAAACAGAGATGTTGCTTCTCCGTTCAAAGTTTCTTCTTTCATTCCTTCTTTTATTTCACATACCAATTCATCCGCTAATGTTTCCGATTTGATAAACTCTGCATGATTTTCGATTGCTTTGGTCAAAGTTTCTGTCGCAGTATAGAAGATACGGATATGATCCATCATTTCATAATCGTTTGCTTTTCTCATTTGTTGGATACGAGAGATAAACTCACGCACAAAACCTTCTTCAATCAACTCATCTGTCAATTGAGTATCTAAGATAATGAACAAGCCTTCATGGGATTCTACATCGAATCCTTCTTTGGAATCAATTGTAATCAACACATGCTCTTCGGACAAAGTGAACGGTTCTCCGTCCAAGTTCATTGTTACTTCTTTTCCTAAGTGAAGTGATTCTACAACTTCTTTTGCATCAAGTTGTGCCAATTCTTTTTGGAAGAATCTCATCTTTGCACCAAGCAAACGTCCTAATACCGGAAGATTCGGTTTCAATCGGTAGCTGATATATTGTTGAAGGTCTGATGAGAATACAACTTCCTTCACATTCAGTTCCTCTTTCATCAAAGGAACCAAATCTCCCATGATTTCTTCATAAGATGCATCTACCAACACTTTTTGGATTGGTTGACGAACTTTAATTTTTACTTTTTCACGAGATGCTCTTCCAAGTGTCACCAAATTCTTCACTAAATCCATTTTTTCTTCTAATGCTGTATCTAACATTGTTTCATCACATACAGGATAAGTGGATAAGTGAACAGATAAATTACCTGTCAAGTTGCGATACATTTCTTCTGACAAGTAAGGTGCAAACGGCGCTATCATTTGTGACAATTCTACCAAAATTTCATAAGTGGTATTGTATACGGATTTTTTATCATCTGTCAATCCTGTCTCCCAGAATCTTCTTCTTGAACGACGGATATACCAGTTGGACAAATCTTCGTTGACAAAATCTTGAATATTTCTTACAACTTTCGTTACTTCAAACACTGCCAAGTCTTGTTCTACTTCTTGTTTCAAACGGTTGAATTTAGATAAAATCCAACAATCCAATTCCGCTCTGTCTTTTGGTTCTACATAGAATTCTCTCGGATTGATGTCATCTGTGTTTGCATATAACACAAAGAAGTTGTACACATTCTTAATCGTTCCGAAGAACTTACTTTGTACTTCTTTCAATCCTTCTACATCGAATCTTGTCGGAACCCATGGCGGAGAAACATATAGCAAATACCAACGCAATACATCCGCACCGTATTGATCGAACAATGCGAACGGATCAACGGTATTTCCTTTGGACTTACTCATTTTCTTACCGTCTTTATCCAAAATCAAGTCATTTACCAACACATTCTTGTATGGTGTCTTTCCTGTCATAAAGGTGGAAATTGCAAGCAATGAATAGAACCATCCTCTTGTTTGGTCAATTCCCTCACAAATAAAGTCGGCAGGGAACAATCCGTCAAAATCATCTTTGTGTTCAAACGGATAGTGATGTTGAGCAAACGGCATCGCCCCCGAATCAAACCACACATCAACAACATCTTTTACCCTTGTCATCGGTTTCTTACAATGTTCACATTCAATGTGTACATCATCTACATACGGACGGTGTAATTCAATGGTTTCATCGATTGTTTCAATTGCTTTTTCTTTCAACTCTTTACGAGAACCGATTGTCGTTTCATGTCCACATTCACATCTCCATATATTTAGAGGAGTTCCCCAATATCTTGAACGGGAAATTGCCCAATCATTTAGGTTTTCAAGCCAGTTTCCGAATCTTTTTTCTCCTACATAATCCGGGAACCAGTTTACTTCGTTATTGTTTTCAATCAATTTATCCTTAAATTTAGTCACTTCGATATAGTAACTCGGTTTTGCATAGTAAAGAAGCGGTGTAGCACATCTCCAGCAGTGTGGATAATTGTGCTCTACTTTTTCTTTTTTGTAGATTTTGTTTTCCGAACCCAAATACTTGATGATTTCAACATCAAGTCCTTCTTCCATAACATATCTTCCGTCCCAAGGTGTTCCTACATATTTACCTTCATCATTTACAGGTTGAAGAACAGGAAGGTTGTATTTTTTGCAAACATTGTAGTCATCTTCCCCAAATGCGGGTGCGGTATGAACAATTCCTGTACCGTCTTCTGTGGTAACGAAATCTCCTACAAGCACAAAGAACGCTTTTTTGTCAGGTTTCACAAACGGCATCAACTGTTCGTATTCCATATATTCCAATTCCGTTCCCAACACTTCTTCCAAAACTTCGAAATCTTCTCCCAATACCTTTGGCGCAAGAGTTTTGGATAGATAGTAGACTTCTTCGCCTTGTTTTGCTTTGACATAGGTTTCTGTCGGAGATACGGTCAATGCAACGTTGGATGCCAATGTCCAAGGTGTTGTTGTCCAAGCAAGGAAGTATTCATTGTCTTTTCCCACCAATTTGAATTTTGCAATCAAGGTATTTGATTTAATTTCCTTATATCCTTGTGCAACCTCGTGAGATGCAAGACCTGTTCCGCAACGAGGACAGTATGGAAGAATTTTGTGTCCTTCATAAATATATCCTTCCTTATACATCTTATCCAAAATATGCCAAACGGATTCAATATACTCATCATTCAATGTGATATACGGATCATCCAAGTCAATCAGATATGCCATCCTCTCTGTCATATCTCTCCAAAGACCTTCATACTCAAACACAGACTCTCTACATTGTTTGTTGAATGCTTCGATTCCATAAGATTCAATCTCTGTTTTGTCGTTCAAGCCAAGTCTTTTTTCTACTTCGATTTCTACCGGCAAACCATGTGTATCCCAACCTGCTTTTCTCTTTACCTGATAGCCTTGCATGGTTTTGTATCGACATACATAGTCCTTCAATGTTCTTGCGATAACGTGGTGAATTCCGGGTTTTCCGTTTGCTGTCGGAGGTCCTTCAAAAAACACAAACTGCTTTCCGTCTTCTCTTTGTGACACGCATTGATGCAATAAATCAATTTCTTTCCAATAAGCACTGATTGCTTTTTCATTTTCTGCAATACTTCCTGTTTTCAAATGTTCAAATTTGCTCAAAAATGACACTTCCTTTCTTAAATTTTATACTTACAACGCATCCTGTAAGGAATCTTATCTGTTTTTATCCATAAAAAAATCCCTACACAGCTTGTGCAGGGACGAATATTCCGTGGTACCACCCTTATTGCAGTTATCTCTTCGACAAAACTTGATACAAAAAGTTTCGAATAACTGCCACTTTACAACCGATAACGAGGTCAACCGAAAAAGCTTACCGATTCTGTTCAGCTTCTTAGCTCCGAGGGGATACATTTACAAGAAAGAGTTGTTTTTTTTCACCGACCAAAAACTCTCTGTTTCTCCTTTTGCCTTGCAAAACAGTCCTCGTCATCGCTATATTTTCTATATCACTTTTCTTACTGTATCTCCTCTACCGAAAAGTTCTTTCAAAATCCTTCCCTGTAAAGAAGATTGCTCACTATTTTAATAGAAAACTGTTATTTTTGCAAGATGTTTTTTTGATTTTATAGGAAGAATTTATCGCACAAATACAAATTTTTTGACAATCTCTCAAAAATTACCTGTTTCCGATAATATTCTTTACTGTCTCATACAATATCTGTGAATACTTTTCTCTTATACTATTAGCTGTTAGATTGAATGCTTTGAACTATATGATTCTCCAAATTATTTTTCAGCAATTGTACATTCTCCATACCAAGCATTTTAAACGGAGAATAGTATTAAACAACTATAACATGTCTTCCCATACTTTTATCTAAAAAGAGTGCCATTGATTACAATGACACCCTTTCATCTTACTTTGATTCATTTTTCTTTTTCTGTCGGAACTTTATTGTAAACTCATTTGGAAAACAACTCTGTTCTGTAGACTTTCTTATCTCACTTCTACTTCTTTAATGATTGTAACTTGTTTTATTTTGTTGTCCCATTTCACATCTTGTCCGGCTCTCATTCGGAGTGCTTTGGCTATATTGCTGATGGTCAAATAAGTTCTTCCGTTTTTTAATATCGGTGTTACATCACTTGTGTATTCTTGATTTCCTACAATGATTTTGTTTGTTTTGATTGGTATCATCACTGTATTTTCTCTGTCTTTCAATACCACTGTTTGTGTTTGCTTGTTCCATTCTACTTGCATTCCCAAACTTTCTGCGGCATATCTTACAGGTATCATGACTCTTCCTTGGCTTAGGAACGGTTTCGCATCAATTGTTGTTTGTGTTGCTTTTCCGTCTGTGATTACAGTCATAATATTACTTCCAATTGTGAAGACTGTTGTTTGTTGTTTTTTAATAATATTGTTTTCTATCGGTTTGTTATTGTTTGTCGGAGGTATTGTTGGAGGTGTTGTCGGCTTGCTTGGTTGTTCTTGTTTTATTTGTTTGAATGTTGCTTCAACCGTAACATCTCGTGCAGGCATTGTGAATTTGTATCTGTTTTCTCTGTTTGTTTCTTTGATTGTGATATCTCTTCCTCTTTTGTCTGTAACGGTTATCTCGTCCAGTTTATATCCTTTGTCGGGATCTACGGTCACAGATACCTCTGTTCCTTCTCTTGCCCTGCTTCTCGCTTCTACAGTTCCGTGTTTATCTGTCTTTGTGGTAATGTTATAGTATTCGGTGTCGTGTGAACTTCCTCCGCTACTTTTCTTTTTGAAATATGCTTTAATCTCCACATCTCTGTTCGGCATTGTAAATGTCGTTGTCGCAGAATCTTCATCACGAAGTCTAATTCCTCCGCTTAGCACTCTCCATTCATCAAATTTGTATCCTCTGTCCGGCATTGCGGTAATTGTTACTTTTTTGCCTTGTTCTGCTTCTGTTACCTGTACTCCACCCACCATTGATTTTGCTGTTCCGTTTCCGTCATCTGTCAGTTTGATTTTATATTTTGTTGGCTGTGGTGGTTGTTGCCCTTTAAAATATGCTTTAATCTCCACATCATTGTCAGGCATTGTAAATGTTGTGTTGGCAGAGCTTGCATCAGTAAGCTGAATATTTCCGCTTACTACTTCCCATTTATCAAATGTGTATCCACTACCACTATTAGGTGTAGCTTTTAATGTTATCTTAGTCCCTGCTATTTCTTCTTCTATGTCTCCTACTACTCCGTCCACTGTTGCTTTTGCTGTTCCGTACTGGGAATTATTCGACTTTACATCTATCTTATACAATTTTCCGAAGATTGCTTTTATTGTTACATCACTCTCAGGCATTATAAATGCTGTATTTTCAGCTCCTTCATCAAAATGAACTTGACCGCTAGTTCCAGGAACCCCTTTTAATGCTTGCCATTTTTTAAATTTGAATCCTTTATTTGCCTCAGCATTTATCGATATTATATCACCTTGTTTTGCTTTTGTCGGATTTGCCATTGACTTTCCGTTTCCGTCATTCTCCATTGTAACAGTATATTCTGTTGGTTGTGGCGGTTGTTGTGCAGGTATTTCAACTTCTATTTTTGCACTGCTGTAGTCTGTTTTTTTATCTCCGTTCAACTGTTCATTGATAAGATACAATTTATCAAAATTGTCAGGCAATTGGACAGTTACTTCTCCGTTTTTGTCTGTATTGCTATTTTCTACAGCTTTCAATCTTCCGTAATAAGTGATACTTCCATTCTTTTCTACTATTGCGGAGATATATTCATTTGCTCCGGTTGTGGCATTTTTATATGGAATTGTTAGAACGGAATCTTGTCTTTCTACTTTTTTCCCACCATCAGTATCTAATTTAAATTCTTTTCTGCTATCATCTTTCAAGGTCAGTTTCCATTCTGTTGTATCGGTATCTTCCACACCCTTGAGTGCATCTTTCCCAACTCCGTTACTTTGCTTTCCACCAACAGCAGGTGAGGTAAATAATACTTTTTCCTTATCTAAGTTAAATGCAGGACGAGTCGCTAATTTAGATGTCACATTTGCTGTATCAATACCACCATCCTCTTTAACTATCCCAACCCGTTGAAATCTAGTCCTATGTGGAGAACGTAGCCACCATTTTTCAGGATTGTTTCCGTCAGTTGCTATTCTTTCATTATCTGGTTGGAAATATTTTTCAGCTTCTCCCGTTGATAGGAAGAATACTTTATCTCCATTTAGAACATACCTTTCAGGATAAATCGCCGCTTTAGGCGCTATCGTTTTAGGATTACTTTCAGTTGTCGGTTTAATTGCAGCCAATTCTTGTGCGGTCAAGGATTTAAAATCCTCATTTCCGTTTTCTCCGCTAAAGTCTTTGCACCATTTCTGTGCATCGCTTCCCTGCCATTTTCTGCTTGGGGGAGTTGGGAACGATGGATTGTGGTAGGGTGCTTTCCCAATCAACTTTTCACTTAACAGGAAGAGTCGATCTTCTCCTATATTCGTGTTGGTATCCAATACTCTCCATTGGATTTCACTACCCGCATCAGTTAAATCTTTTCCTCGTATTCCAAACCAAATAGAATCATTTTTTGAAATAGTTCCTGTGCCGTTCATAACGGTCTTTTTAGTACTCTCTGCAAAAATTGTTGATGAATGCAGAGGAATTACACTAAGCAACATCAAGATGCTGAGTATCATACTTGATATGCTCTTTTTGCTCGCTTTGATTGCGATATGTTTCTGTTTTGACATAAGTACATCTCCTTTGTTTTTTGCATTTTGAGATTTTTCGCTCTTGTTCTATGTTTTTTGCCACAATCTTTGTTGTTTTTATTTGAGCGAGTTCTCTTTGTTAATGATTTTTTGAGAGGAATCGGCAACTTTGTCTTGTTCCGCTCTCCCTCTTTGTTATATCTGAATGCAATTTGCATTGATATCGAACCTATCTTTATATATCTTTTGTATTGTATCGCTTGTTCCAAAACTTGTTATTGCGATACACTCTCGTTTAACTTTTATAGTATATCATATTTTATTTTAAAAATAATAAAAAAATAAATTTTTTAATTATTTTTTACATTTCTTCCGATTCATTCTGTTTTTTATGTAAAATGAACGTTTGTTTCTATTCTGTCCTTTTCTGTCTGCTTATTAGTTTGGCATAGTATTATAAAAAGGCAGATGTTTATGATGAGTTAAATCAGTGAGTGATATTATCAGAATGGCAGAGTGAGGTTTTAAACTGTGAATCGCAACTTGAAATTATGATAGTCGGTAAGTGAAATAACTGACAAACATAACAAAACGGATTGCTCTCTAAAAAGTTCTGATTACAATCCGTTTTGTATAGATATGAAATTTTTGTATGCGATTGAAAATATGGTTGAATCACTGTGGGATATTGTCTTTATTCTTTTCTCTTATTTTGATGACATCATCAAGGTGTTTTATACTTTCTGTTGTTTCTTCTGCTGTAATTTCTGCATCTGTATCTCTTTTGTATATTTTCAGTGCTGTCTTGATATGGTACCAATCTTACAGTATCAATTATGTGACGCTCATCTTCCGACAAACTCAAGTTTTTATCAAATGGTCGCACCGATAAACCGCTTTTCTCCCTACATCAATTCACAAATTTGGTTCGCAAACTCTACCGGGTCTTCGATTGGCAATCCTTCAATCAATCTTGCTTGTTGATATAGCAAGTTGGTATATCGGTTCAATTTTTCTTCGTCATTGATATGACTCAACAATTTTTCAAAAATCGGATGATTTTTATTGATTTCCAATATTTTTTCTGCTTTCAATCCTCCGTTTCCGGGCATTGCACTCAATACTTTTTCCATTTCGATAGAAATTTCTCCGTCGCTTACCAAACAAACGGCATGCTGTTTCAATCGGGAAGAAGTTTTTACTTCTTTGACTTTGTCACCCAAAACGGATTGCATTTTTTGGAACAGTGTTTTTTCTTCTTCCGTTGCAACGGATTCTTCTTTACTTTCTTCTTCCAGTCCCAAATCTCCGGCTGAAACGTTCTTAAATTCTTTTTCTTGATATTGTTGCAACATTTTCAATGCAAATTCATCTACATCTTCTGTCAAATACAAAATTTCGTATCCTTTGTCCAACACCATTTCTGTCTGTGGTAATTTTTTGATTCGTTCGATACTTCCGCCCACTGCATAGAAGATATATTTTTGTTCTTCTTTCATACGACTGACATACTCTTCTAATGTGACGAACTTATCTTCCAAGGAGGAGTAGAACAATAACAATTCCTGTAAGGTGTCCTTGTTTGCTCCGAAGTCGCTGTATACACCGAATTTCAACTGTCTTCCGAATTCTTTGAAGAATGTTTCGTAGCGTTCTCTGTCATTTTTCAGTAGTTGTTCCAACTCTGATTTGATTTTGTTTTTGATATTTTTTGCAATCATTTTCAGTTGCTTGTCCTGTTGCAACATTTCTCTTGAAATATTCAAAGACAGGTCTTCTGAATCTACCATTCCTTTTACGAAACTGAAGTAATCAGGTAAGAGGTCTGCACATTTTTCCATAATCAACACGCCGTTGGAATACAGTTCCAAACCTTTTTCATAGTCCGGTGTATAGTAGTTGAACGGTATTTGTGTCGGAATGTATAGGATGGAGTCATATCGTACCATTCCATCTACTTTCAAGTGAAGATGACTCATCGGCTTATCAAAACCGTAGTGTTTTTCGTGGTAGAAGGTTTCGTAATCTTCGTCTGTCAATTCACTTTTGTTCTTTCTCCAAATAGGAATCATGCTGTTGATGACTTCTACTTCTGTATAGTCTTCATACTCGTTTTCGGTTCCTTCTTTCAATCTGCTTTTCTTCACTTCCATTTTGATTGGATATCGAATAAAATCGGAGTGTTTTTTAATCAAACTTCTAAGATGGTATTCATCCAAAAACTCATCGTAGTTTTCGTCTTCTGTATTTTGTTTCAATTTGATGATAATTTCTGTTCCGACTTCATCTTTACTTGCCTCTTCAATGGTATATCCGTCTATCCCTGAAGAATGCCAGCGGTATGCTTTGTCTTCCCCCAAGCGTTTGGTCAAGACAGTCACTTCATCAGCTACCATAAAAGCGGAATAAAACCCTACTCCGAACTGTCCGATAATAGAATATTCCTCTTCTTTTTCGACCTGTTGTTTAAAAGCAAGAGAACCGCTTTTTGCAATAACTCCCAAATTGTTTTCCAATTCTTCCTGATTCATTCCGATTCCGGTATCTTTGATAGTAAGTTGTCTGTTCTCTTTGTCCGGTACAATCTCGATATAGTAATTTTCTTTTTGGAATGTCAACTCTTCATTGGTCAATGCTTCATAATAAATCTTGTCGATGGCATCACTTGCATTTGAAATCAATTCACGAATAAAAATATCCTTGTGTGTATAGATAGAATGAATCATCAATTCCATCATTCGTTTGGATTCTGCCTGAAATTCTCTTTTTTCCATTTTTCTCTCCCTCTCTATATTATGGTTCTTTTATGTTTTTTCACGAACTTTTTTACAGCCAATTTGTTAGCACTCTTTGCTATAGAGTGCTAATCCGGTTTTATTATAGAACATCTGATTTTTTCTGTCAACAACAATTCAGCCATAAAATGAAAAACAATACATCACAAATGGTATTGTCCACAATATTTATCCATCTGATGAAGCCTTTTCAGAAAAACAAAGCTCAAATTATGGGCGTTAAAAATGATCTTTCCTCGCTTAAAAACTCTTCTTAACTTCCAAAGTGTAAAGATTTCTTAGGTTCTGTTTTCAATTACTGTAAATTATCTCAAATTTATTTTTGTTTTTCTATATCATTCAAACTGATTGTAGTATAATACTCTTATATTTTTGTTTTGATGTTATGATTTCACCCAAACAATGAAATTTTCTTTTAATTAATAGTTATAGATAAACCTATAATTAATAGTTATAGATAAACCTATAATTAATAGTTATAGATAAACCTAACATTACAAATTCAAGATTACATGAAAGGATACTGTTATGAATCAGTTGTTACAATATGGAAAAAAACATACTCCTTCTATCATTCGATGGAATGCCAAAAAATTACCGCAAGAAAAATATTATGTATTGATTCTTCTCTTTTTCGGTGTCGTATATTTTGGATTCTCTTTTGTTCTTCTGAAAAATTCTTTGTGGGATGCGGCTTTTTTTAGTATCTCTCGTATGACGATACTGCTCATCACCTATAAACTTCTCAGAGAACTATCTCCCGATATGCAGATTAACTATTACTTCACTATGATGATGACGGCAAGTGTTTTGTGTTTCCCTTGGGAATTATATTGGTGGGGTACTCTGTTTTTGCTGTGGACTTCAAGAATCTTGACTCGCTCTTCCGGAGAGGAAAGCTCTAACTTTGAACTTGCAATTCTGTTTTTGACCTCTTTTTTACTTTTTATTTTTTCCAGTTTTATCTATCCGTTGAATTTGTGTGTCGCGCTGAGTTTGGATTTTTATTTTGATAAATCCCGCAAAAAAAATCTTGTTCCTGCTATTCTTTCCGCTATCCTATCTTGTACCTGGTTCATCCGAATCTACGGTATTACCAAGACTGAACTTTCTCTCTTTTGGATTGCGATTGTGTTGATTGCGGGAGTACTTTTTATTTTTAGAATCTCTATTCTGAAACATATCTTGTCCAAGGATGATAAGGACAAAAGAATGTTGCAACCTAAGAGAATCAAAAGTGCCAATGCGAATTTGATTATTACGCTTTTGCTCTTCGCTATCGGATACGGAAAAACTTCAGAATTGGCACATCTTTGGATTATGGTTTTATGTATTTCTCTTCCTTATTGGAAAGATATTTATAAGATTCATCGAAATGAATATAGCTGATTATTATAGTAATCACTGAAATAAAGTAGCGGAACCATGAAATCATCAACAATCTCTTAATAAGTTATGATAGAGTTCAAATAAAACAGGTAATCGTAACATATAGAAAAAGCAATTCTTTGGGAGAACTGTCTCTCTTAAAGAATTGCTTTTTTAGTTTATTGCTTAGTGTAATTTCTCAGTTTTATCTTTCAAACACAATCATTCTATTGGAAAAGACTCTTGAATTCATATTGTAATACTCCGTTGTTTTCTTGGAAGACAAGATATTTTATATCGGATAATTGCGAACCGGATGCATTCAAGTCTTTGACAGAAATACGACTGATATTTCCTTCTTGATAACTCGAAAATTCTCCCTTTTTTTCTACGATATAGATATTTTTTGTCTTAGACGCCTGATGCACTGTTTTTCTGAAAATGTCGAAGGAATTTCCGGAAACTTGCAGTTTGCTGTTCATACAAATTACTAAGTTGGTTGTAGGTTGATTCAATGCCTGTTGAATGATATCCCACTGTCCCGATAAACTTCCGTTTGAGCCATTCATCAATAAGAAACTTGTATTACCGACTGTTTGAACTTGACCGTTTGCAAAAGAAACGGTATTCACCTTGGAGGATAAACTGCTGTCTCGATTTCCCAACATCACAACGCTTGGAATCTGTGCCAATTCTTGTTGTAACTTTGCACTGATTGCCTGTGTTGCGATATCGCCTTGTTGCGAATAGGTATCTGTTACCATTGCAAAGGTCGGCGATTGCAGATTCGCCGTTTTGCGTGGGTCGTTCGGATTTGTTCCGATAACTTCTACTGCCATACTACTGCTTGCACCACCGGATTGTGCAACGATTTGTCCGATTCCTCCACCGGTGAATGTCATATTTCTGCCGTCATAATTTCCGCTCACACCTTGTGTGGAGACAGAGACTGATGCTGATGACAGCATATTGTCATTTTCATCAAACACCTTGATTGCAACAGGAATTTTTTCTCCCTGCACAAACAGACCGGATAACGGAACTATTTTGATGGTCGTCGGATTTCCTTTCGGTGCGATGTTTTTTAAGGACACGCCGTTGATAACGGCACGCTCTCCCGAAATTTTGTTTTCTACTTTGGAATCGACAATCAGTTCTGTTGAACCTCCACCGTCAAACACGATGGCATCTTTTACATTTTGAGAAAGAAGAAATTGTTGTAGTTGCGCCTCGGTCATTCCGATTGCTCCATCCATGCCTCTACCGTCAACTGTAACAAACAGTACTTTGTTATCTGAAGTTACGGCAAGTGCGGAGCGTTGACTCTTTCCACTGACTTTTTTGCTAATCGTTGTTGCGACACCGTCTTTAATCAACAGACTTCCTCCGCCTACTGCCATCTTGGTATCCGGATAATTCATCGTAATTTCTGTTTTTAACTCAACGCTGTCTCCTACGCTGAATCTTTGTGCCAAATCTCTGCCGGAAGCTGTATCCGAAATAATGGCATATCCGTCTGTAGGAATATAGGTTGCGGGCTGTGCTATGCGCACATCAATCACAGTACCCTGTTTGACAATTACTTCTACCAAATTCGGTCGTGTACCATTCACTCCCAACGTAGTAGGTCGATATTCTGAAGTATAAACGATGACACCTTTACCGGCTCCGTTCTGCTTATTGATAGAGTTTGCAACAGTTGTCATTCCTTTGGTTGTATTGTTCAAGTAAGTTCCCGACTTAATGTATTGAATCGCCACTTTTTGGTTGCTGTCCACCAAAACAGTCCCGAATATATTCGGTTGATAGTGTGGTGTCGAAAGTTGTTTTCCGTCTTTCACCATTGCACCGATAGAGAACCCTGAGCCTGTCATTGAAAAAAAATCCGCATTCATTGCTGCCACAACATTGTTTTCCTGCTGTACCATACTGCTCAATTTTCCTCTTTTTGCAATTCCGTTTTTGTTGAATAACAAATCCAACTTTATGTTGGGATTGTTCAAATCCGCTGTTACAATGTTGATTTTTTGAACGCCGGAGTCATATACTTCATTTATTTTTTTCAAAGTCATTCCCTGTCCGAGCGGAATCTCATAGACTTCCTGATCCATAATTGCATAGGAAGAAATTGTTTCTATTCCTGTTGCAAGAATTACCGCAGCACATAAACATCCCAATTTTTTAATCCAATTCATACCAATTTCCTTTCTATCATCAAATTCTCTGCTCTTCCTGTATTACAAACAGGTACCACTCCTGTTCTTTCACAAAAAATCTTACGCTTTTCTAAAAAACTATCCTGTCTATGATAACGTATCTAAATGATACTATAAATTATTTGAACGGTATTATATAGTCTACTTGATTTCCTAACAAAATTCAATTACAAGGTTATTACAGTTTTATAGAATTCCTTCCTTATTTGTCAAAATATACTATGCTGTTATATGAATTTTTTCGGAAATATTGTCGCAGGTCTGATTACAATAGGTTTTTCTCATATCGTATGCTGATACTAAAAACCGATTCATTTGCCTTGAATTTTGTGAATTGTTTTATTGAACCTTATTGAAATAGCCGAAATAAAAGGTTGGAATCATGGAACATGAACAGTTCTATACTAATAAAATATAGATATCGTGTATGAGTATGAAAACATCGTATTATTAAAAAAACATATTTTATCACTTCAATCAGTGATTCATATTACAATTGTGATAGAAAATATTTATCAAGTACCTTTTTATATTTATGGATGCTTTTTCTCTTGAAGTTTGAGTAAAGAAAAAACAGTAAACCTTGATTATTGATTTACTGTTTCTCAAACTATCATATATTCAATTAGACGAACTGAAAATTTTTCAGCTAATAACTTTACTTGCTAAATTAACTCATTGATTTGTTTTCTGTGAAATTGTTCTATCTGTTGCATAAAAAAATCCGATTTCTTTCTATCTATGATGATACTTACATTCGTCAGCTTATTTAGTTTCTTCTCATGCAAACCATAAAAAATGGGATTCCTAATTTTTATGGTCAGCTTCAGACAATGAAACGGACGATTCTTCATTTTTATTTGTTCTATATCTTCAAGTTTAAATTTAAAATGTAATACACTCCGTCCTCTACTTCCATAAGTATAGTATTTAACAACATTGTTTTCATAAATTTCTAATTTCACTCCATTTATGAAGAGATAATATCCCATAAACCATATGAAAATTGGAGCAATAATCAGTACGATTCCTACAATCATTTTATCTGAAAAATCAGTATGATAACTTATAAGATTCTTCAATACCCACAGAACAATAAAACCTAATAAAACAAAGACTGAAAAGCCTATCTTATTAAATTTAGACTTATGGGGATAGGTCAAAATAAGTTTTGGTTCCTCTTGTAAGCAATCAAATTCCATATTTTCTCTCATCTTACAAATCCTTTCATTTTTTGCATGATTTCATTTTATTCATGATTTCAATTTCGGCATATCGTTCCCTAAAAAGCAAAATTTGTTTCACTTGATATAGGGATATTATTCCATATTCCATCTCTATTTACAGTTCAATTCCTAACTTTCTCATGATATCAGTTCTTCTTGATTTTTGAGCAATAAAAAACTCTTATTGGAACCGATTTTGCTTATAAAGCGGACAAATAAGAGTTTTTTTGATATTGCATTTTCTTTCACACCGAATAAAACCGTCAAAGAAAATCTGTCTATTATTGTAATTCTCTTACTTCCGCTAATTTGGAATAAATTAAAATTCGGTCGGTATTTTTTGGATAAGGATGACAAGATAACAAAATCAATTTCGTTTCATCCTTTTCTTTTGTAAATTTTGTCCAATCTGTACTCTCAATCACTTCTTGTCCCGTCACATGATAAATCAGTTCTTTTTCTTTGGTGGTTACCTTGATTTCATCGCCTTTTTCTAATTGATCAATATGCAAAAATGTCTGTGCTCCATTGTATCCGCCACGATGTCCTGCGATTACACTTACTGTGTTTTTCTGTTCAGTCGGTATGCTTGTTCCTTCTACCACGCCAACACCGTCTCTCAATTCTTGAGAGCCTGTTCCCTCGAATATCGGCAAAACAATATCCAATTTTGCAATTTCAATATATCCGATTGCGTTTTCATACTCTTTCGGTTGTTGCACCTCTTGTGGCTCAGTCTCATCAACAGGATGACTTTCCACTGAAACCTTTGCCGTTTTCACAAACTGTTCTCTGCTTTCTTCAATCGCATGTTTTCGTTCGTGAACCCTTGTGAAAGTATAGCCTATATAAGCTAATGAGCCTATTACTAACAAAATACCTAACCACAGACAGATGGTATAAATCATTCCTGCGAATTTTTTCATGAACTATCTTCCTTTTATCTCTTATTTCAAAAATATTGCTGCACCGATTGTTCCGGGTCCTGTGTGTACAGTTAACAAAGCGCTTAGGGAGTGAATTTCCGTTTCTGCATTCGGATATTCCTGCTCAAACAGTTCCTGTAAATATTTTGCATCTTCCATCCGTTCACCATGTACAACAAAAATTTTGTCTACTTCCTGCGTTCCGATTTCTTCTACAAAGAGCTCCAAAACTTTTTTGATAGAACGCTTTCGTCCTCTCACTTTGCCCACAGAGGACAATGTCCCGTCTTCCGGGTTGACTCCGACAATTGGTTTAATATCAAGCATTTCTGCGATTGTTCCCTCAACTTTTGAAATTCTTCCTCCCAAAATAAGGTATTTCAAACTCTCTACTGCAAAATATACACATGTTCTCTGCAAAAGTTGTTTGCCAAGTGAAACTGTTTGCACAAAATCACCTGTTTCTCTTGCTGTCTTTGCCATCTCCAATGCCGGATGCCCTATAATCATAGAAACACCTTTGGTCGGCAATATCTGTATCTTGAAATTATCTTCTTCGAATAGTTTTGCAAACTCTATCGCACTTGCATAAGTTCCGCTGATTCCTTCCGATAAAAACACTCCTACCACATGAGTATATCCGGCTTCTTTAATCTCTTTGAATGTCTTGACAAAATTTTCTCCCAAAGGGGAAGCTGTCTTTGGACGAAATTCATCCAAATCTTTTATAATTTGAGAGGATGTAATATCTACTCCGTCTCGAAATTCTCTCCCGTCATTATATGTGATATGCATCGGTACGACAAATATATTCTCATTTTTTTGCAAATCTTCTTGATAGATATCCGTTGTGGAATCTGTTATAATTGCTATCTTATTCACTAATTTATATCCTCTCACTCAGATTGATATCTCCGTTTATATCAAAAATCACAATCTTTATTTTTCTGACACTACATTCACTTTTATAGTGTTTGAAAAAAGTTTCCATTCCCATTGTATGCTGAACCTTCCCAACAAACATACCGATAAGAAATCACTTTCTCTGATTTTTTATCAGATTATCATAACATGATTTTGTAATTTATTCAATGCAAACGACTGATTGTTCCGTATCGTAACCAAACAACATAGATTTCATCCACCGGACGACCGGAGTTTTTTTCCAATGCCTCCGCATACAATTCCAGCTGTGCACGATGTTTTTCCGCATTGCGATATTGATCTGTCTTGAAATCAAACAGAATAAGTTTGCCCTCCTCCAAGAAATAACAGTCTATAATTCCTTCCAAAATATATCCGTCTTTTTTCAACATAAACGGTTTTTCTCGATATACTTTGTCTGCGGATATTACTCTTTTTCCAAACTCACTCTCAAAAAATTTCATCAGATAGGAACTGTCTATCTGTGCACGATCTTCCGAATACAACAGCTCTTTGACTACCAGTTCATCCAACTTTTCTTCTAATTCTTCTGTGGTATAAGATTTGATTGGCAAGGATTGTAACACGAAGTGATACAAAGTTCCTTTCTGTGCCGCATTTAACGGTTTTTCTTTCTGCAAAAATTGTGGAAGTCGGTATTGTTGATGTTCTTCAAAAAATTTCGCCATCTCTCCCTCTGTATCTTGATTGACACAAACGGATACTTCCTCCCCAACATTCGATTCCATATCGAAAGCAGGCTCTAAGTCCTCTGTCGTTACAGAATTTTCGTCGTATAACTCTTCTTCCTTGTCCTTTACATACCGCGTCACACCTTTTTTGTATGCTCGTTGTACCTCATCTTGATATGGATACTCATACAAAAATCTCTGCTCCAATTTCTGTTTCCACTCAATATCTTCTACACAATTCTCTTGCAATTTTTCTGCCAAAGTCTGATAGGATACCTGTTCAATCTCCTTCAAATTTTCCTCAGTGTAATAGCTGACTTGAAACTTGGAGTTTCCATCAATTCCCTGCTCTTCATTCCAAATATTTTCAATAGTTTCTCTCAATGCTCTACCGTTAAAATGTCTTACCAAAACGGAGACAATCCAATGCAAATAACTTCTTCCGTTGTTAAGCTGAGAGGTCAAATTGGAACTTTGTACTTTCTCCAAAAACTTCGGAATACCGCACAAGCGCCCGGACTTCGGAATACTTGAAACTTCTCCTACCAAAATCAGTCGATCAATTGCTCTTGTCAGTGCAACATACAAGATACGGACTTCTTCTGAAAGTTGTTCCTGTTTCTTCTTCATCTGAATCACTTTTTTGCCCAAACTGTCACAATAAGTGCCTCTGTCTAAATTGACTTCTCTGGCTCCGATTCCTAACTCATTATGCAATAAAATAGAATCACGACTTTCCGGAAGATAGAACTGTCGTTGCAAATCCGCCAAAAACACAACTGGAAATTCCAAACCTTTACTTTTGTGAATACTCATAATTCTGACAACATTCTCACTTTCGGAGAGTGCCGAAACTTCCAGACTGTCTCCTTTTTCACGAAGAATCCGGTCAATATAGCACAAGAATCCAAACAATCCCTCTCCTTCATGAGATTGATACTCCTCTGCTTTTTTGATGAATCCGGCGATGTTTTCTGTCCGCTCTTCTCCTTTTTCCAACAAGGCATTGTAATTCAAATATCCTGTTTCGGTCACCAAATCCCATAAAAACTCGGACAATGGTTCAAACCGTTCTCGTTTTCTCCAATATTGTACCTTATCAAAGAAATCCTTTACCTTTTGTTGCAATCGTTGTTTTGATATCACGGAATCCGTATTTTCAGCCGAAACGGAAGAGTCTTCTAAAACAGATTCCTCAGAGCTTTTTACATAGTCTTGTATGGCATCATAAAAACTGCCCTCTCTCCTGTGACTTCGAATCTCTGCCAACTCATCTTCTCGAAATCCTCCAAAAAAGGATACCATTGCACCAAGCAAAGCTTCATCCTGCATCTCGTTGTCAATCACTCTTAAATATTCCAATAAACGGTAAATTTCCATCACTTCAAATCCAACGGAAGAATAGTCTACATAGCATGGAATCCCTTTCTCTTTCAAAATCTGTTCCAATTCTTTTGCGCTATTCTTCGGGGAACGCATCAAGACAACCATATCTCGATACTGCAACTCTTTTTGCTCGCCTTTTGCATTTTGCCATAATCTTCCCTGCAATTCTTGTATTTTTTGTACAATGACTTGATAAGAAATCGCAGACACTTCTTCACTTTTTTCGCACAAACACAGTTCCACAGAGTCGCTTTGCTCAGGATATTCCAAACCGTGCACCAATGCTTGCCCTTCTTGCGTATAATCAATCTCGCCGAGTTGCTCTGTCATCAATGAAAGAAAAATATCATTGCAAAAATCTAAAATTTCCTTTCGACTTCTGAAGTTCTTGGATAAATCAATTGTCACGGAAAGACCGTCTTGGCTATTTTTATAATTGTCATATCGTTCGTGGAATAACTTGGGTTCTGCAAGACGAAATCCATAGATAGACTGTTTCATATCTCCTACGAAAAATAAATTATTGTTTCGGCAAATCGCATGAATAATTGTTTCTTGCACCAAGTTGCTGTCTTGATACTCATCAAAGAAAATATACTCGTACTTATGTTGTAATACTTGTCGAATGGAATCATCTTCCAATAACTTGAGTACCAAATGTTCCAAGTCGGAAAAGTCAAGTATCTCCTGTTCTTTTTTCTTTTCTTGATAACGAAGGGAAAACTGTTCTACAAAACGATATAATTCCATCATAAGCGGTGCCATGTTTTTCATCTGCTGATAATATCGTTCTTGGTTTCCTGTTCCTACTGTTTTTTTCAAATTTTCTACTGCTTTTTTAATATCTTGGTTTCGAATCTCTTTGACCGTATTCAAAATCTCCTCTGAAAACGAGCCGGATTCCTTCTGTGCTTTTGTAACCGTTTTCAGTCTACCAAATGAAATAGTGCCAAGTGCTCTCACAAATGCATCAAGTCCCTCTTCCAGAGCCTTCTTCAATTGCTGAATCTGCAACTTATCATCTTCCATATTCTCTAAGTAAGGAAGGTCGTGTCTTACGCTGATTCTGAAACCTTCTTCACATGATGCAAGAATCTTATCTACTTCAAATTTCAATTGACTCAAAAAGAATTGCATCACATCTGATTGCAAAAATTCTTCTTTAGAACAATCCAATTGCTCCGATTTTTGTTTCAACCATTCCAATGGATAAGGTTGTCCTTGAATAAATTGATAAATCCGATATACCAACTCTACAAATGCCTTGTCCGATTTGTTTCCGCCATAGGCATCTACCAGTTGAAAGAATGTTTCATCTCCTCTTTCGTAGCTTTCTTCCAACACTTCCTCCAATGACTTTGCCTTTAAGACGGAGACATTTGCTTCTGTCGCCATGGCAAAGGAAGGCGAGATGTCTGCCGCATGAAAAAATTGACGTAACACATCGATACAAAAAGAATGCAATGTACTGATGGAAGCCTCTGAAATCTTAATCATCTGATCCTGTAAAAAAGTGGTATCATGTCCTTCTTGCCCGAATCGTTTGGCAAATGCTTTTGAAATTCTTTCACGCATTTCACCTGCTGCCGCATTGGTAAAGGTAACAATCAACATCCGATTGATGTCTACTCGTTCTTCTTCTACAATTCTAAGGATTCGTTCCACCAAAACAGCCGTCTTTCCGGAACCTGCCGCTGCAGAAACTAAGATATTCTTATTTTTTTCATAAATAACGGCATTTTGCTCGTTGGTGTAAGATACTTCTCGTTCCTGTTTTTTCTCACTCATGGTTCTCCTCCTTTTCTTCAGATGGATGGATTTGTTCCTCTATTTCCGCCTTAATCTGTTCGTAACTGTACTCTTTGACCACACGATAGGTACAATCTTTTTTTCTCTCATCAAACCCGCAAATCGACTGATATCTGCAAAAATCACACGCTTTTCGATTTCCCTTTTCCATTGTCGGACTCGCTTGTATTTTTCCTTCCAAAATCTCTGTTGCCATGTTTTTTGCGAGCTGATAACTATGTGACAAAATCTGTTCAAATTCCTCTTGTGTCAACAAGTTTTCTTTCTCAAATGTGTTTTTGCGTCCAACTCCACGAAATACAGATGATTTTTCTTCGATTTGTTGATCCATCGCCTTCAAAATTTCCTCTTCCTTCAAGGCAATTCCTTCCATCAACCAACTGTCTGTCTGTAATTTTTCAATATTTTCCTCATTCTCTTCCTCTGTCGAAAGCAGAGAATAGACTGCCGGAAAATAAAATGCTCCCGCGGGATATACCTTGTCTTTTCCGATTGCCCGACTGTACAACAACGCATAGAGATAGAACAGCAACTGCAAATCATATCCTTGCCACGCATCAGAAAGATGAAATGTTTTCTTTCCGGTCTTATAGTCAATGACTTTGATATAGTCTTTGTCGTCTTTATGACACACATCGACACGGTCAATTCTTCCCCTTAAATAAGCGGTATCTTCTATCAATTCTACTGCCGGATAGTCTTTCCCATATCCGAATCCCACTTCTTGTCCCCATATTTTGAATGTGCCTAAATTGAGATGACGAACCACATATTTAGCAGTTTCTTCTGTCGTTTTTCGAATTTTACGCAATAAATATTGATTTCTTGCATTGTCTTCAAAAGAAACACCCAACATTTTGTCTGCATACTGCGAAAAAATCGCATTGATTTCTTCTTGATTGCGCTTCTCGTCCCATTGTTCAGATAGTTCGGGATGTTTCTTCAGAAAATCAGTAAATTCATCAATACATCCATGAACCAAAATACCGATATCCGTTTCTTCCATCTCATACCTTGCTCTCTCTTTGGGAGAAAGCGCCCGATGGATAAAATGTTTGTATGGACAACGTGCATACTGTTCCAAGCCGGATGCACTGAAATATACTTTGCTCCCATAAAGAGAAGACACATATTTTTGCGGAATATATCTTACACTTGGATTCTCCGAAACGGCAGATTGAAATAGTGTCTCTTCCTGTTGTTGTTTCAAATAATCCCATCCATGCAAACAAAAGGCTCTTTCTTCTTGTTCCAAAGAATCGGATTCTTCCAAAACCGGTCTTGTCAATTGTGACAACTGTTGCAAAAAAGCTTGTTTGGAATACAGCATCGTATCATCATACCTCTTCGGCACCACCACATTCATTTTTGGAAACTGTCGACGAATCTTGTCTATATAGAAGGACGGGTACAATACCTTCTTGTCATAGGACATTTCGGCATACGACAAATAAATTGTCGTTTTGGTCTGTGTGATATGATTGTACCAACTCAACCGTTCCTCTGCCTGAAGCTTTTCCCGAACAGAAGAAAGATGGAATCCATACTGCAACAGTTTTGTTCTCTCCTCTTCCTCCAAAACGGAACCCTCTTTTTGAACTTTCGGAAACATTCCGTCGTGCAATCCGAGCACAAAAAGATGCTCTGTCGGTGTTGTTCGGCTCCTATCCAACGTTCCGACAATGACCTGATCCTGTGATGGTGGCAAGATTCCGACCTTATTCCCTTGAATTCCCGCATACAAAATATCCCTGAATTCCGTCGCATTTACCATACGACTACCCAACAATTCGACCATCTGTTCCAAAATAGAAACAAAGAGATTCCACACTTGTCGATTTTCATCAGCAAATTCTTCCAATCCGGACTCTTTCAATTCTTCTACATATTCCTCAATTTTTTGCGGGAAATTTTTTTCAATCAAAAAAGATACACTCTGTTTTGCAAACTCCTCCACTGTCCCTTTCTTTTTGATAGAGCGGTAAAATGGCAGCAACATATCCTCAAATCGTTGTCGAATGTCCAATATCTGATCGCGCTCCTCCTCAGGCTCTTCACCTTTCAGAAAATATTTTTCCTGAAAATACATTTCTCCGCGGATTTTATGTGCCAGTACAAAATTTTCCAATCTTTCGATTTCACTTTGAGAAAAAGAGGTAAACCCTGCCTTCAAAAACGAAAAAACATCTTCATATCGAAATCCGTTGGATACCATATCCCATAAGGAAAAAATTGCGTGCATTGCAGGACTGTGAATCAAATCTTTTTTTTCATCCACAAATACCGGAATATGATACATCGGAAAAATTTGTCGAATGAATCGTCCATACTCTCGGATATCGGTCACCAACACTCCGATTTCACGGTAGCGATAGCCCTCTTCCTGTACCAATTGACAAATTTTATTGCAAACCCAATGGACTTCTTCTTCTGTCGTTTTTGCCACTGTAAGAGAAACGGAAGAAGTCTCTTTCGGATAGACCACATTTTTATAATCGAATAAGTTTTTACCTAACAGTTGAAATTCCTCTAAAACAGGCATTATATCCTCAAATTCTACCTTAACAGGGATATTTGATTTTTGTGCAAACTCCCTTAACTTCTTCATTGTATCCTGTGTCGTTTGAAACAGATTGATTGTATCAGCAGATTTCTTTTCTTCCATCGGCAAAGTGATATACACATTATGTGCATACATAATCAACTGCTCCACAATCCTATATTCGATTGCCGTAAAACTATGGAACCCGAAAAAATAAAAATCCAAATCCTTAATCCACCCACAAGACGCAATTTGATTCACAAGCATATTCATCTTATCTTCACTGTCTGCATAATGTCCCGTCAAACGCAATTCCATCTGTTCTTGCAGAAAAGAAACTTCTTTTAATTTTTGAGAAAATAATTTATCTTCTGTACGATTTGCCAGTTCTTTCAGTGCTGCGCTTTGAATATCATTTTTCTTCAACTCTGTCAGCAAGGTCTCCATCTTTGTCAAAAATCCTTGTCTCTGAGCAACAGGACGATATAGCTCAAATTCCTCCGGAAAATCCTCAAAGACAGTTCGAAGTACCATAGCTTTCCCGATATTATCAATATATGGTCGATTTGCACCGAAAGTAGACTCCAATACTTCTTTGGAAAGTTTTTGAAAACTTACCACTCTCAAATCCATCAAACTTTCCCTCTTCATCTCATCCAAAATCCAAACATCCATTTGCATGGTTGCCTGCTCCGGAACAACAATATAAGCAGAATGTTCTGCCTCCTGTTTTTGATAGTTTTCCAAAATGCGTTCCTTGTTTCTTTGTACGGAAACAGAACTCAAAATATGTAACATAATCTCCTCCTGAACACAGCTCTGTTTTGTAATACTTTCTATCTGTTTTAATTTCTTGTATCAACTTTTCTCTCATTATACCATAAACTCGACATTTCGAACTTCATATGTTCACTCTTTCTCACCAAAAAATACAAACATATAATCTCTTACCATCCCCTTTTATTTCAATTCACATCATTAGCTATATCATTATCATAGTAAATGTAAAACCATGGTATTCTCACTCTATGTCACTCCATAAGCAATTTTGTAAATAAGTCCAATCCTATTTTTTCCACAATCTATCAAGAAACAAATAGTATTTTGCCGGTTCCAACAAAAATAATGTTTCATTTTTATCAATCTATGGTATTGAGTTAGATAGTAAATCAATTTTTACAAAGGAGTCATACTATTCCTTTCAAAATAATGCGATATTTAACATCATGTATCATTTCAAGAATACAGTTGACTGAAACTGGAGTTTTTGAACGAAAACTATAAACAGGATTTCATACAATACCATTTTTGTGATATAATATTCTTTGTCAATCAGTTACATTTTCTGTCTTCACTGACCGGAATTTAACAACAACAAGTTTGATATTAAGAAAAAATAATTTGCTCAAATACAATGTAAAATATACCATTTCAGTTTTGAGGAGGAATCTTTTTTGAAAAATACCGTACTTATGGTGATTGATATTCAAAATGCAGGAATCAACAATCGCCCAGCAAATAAAGAACAATTTATTGAAAATGTCGTGCAGTTAATTGACTGCGCAAGATCAAATGATTTGGAAGTGATTCATGTCAGACAAAATAATCCTCCGGGCGGAATACTGGAGACGGGAATCCCCGGATGGGAAATTTACCACGAGGTCGCTCCGGTAAACGATGAAATTATCATTGATAAATTCAAGTGTAGTGCATTTCTAAACACAAATCTATCAGAAGAACTACAAAAAAGAGGAACAGAAAATATTATTATGGCAGGTATGAGAACGGAATTGTGCGTAGACACCACTTGCAGAGTTGCGTTTGAATACGGATACAATGTAATTATTCCAAAAGGGTGTACTTCTACCTTCGATACCCCTCTCTCCAAAGGAGAAGATATGGCAAAATACTTCGAGGATTCTGTTTGGAACAGCCGATTTGCAGAAGTTGCACCACTGGAAAATATCCTCAATCGAATCAGAGCATAGTCATGGGATTGGTTGAACAATAACAAGATTGATTCAGGCAATCTGATGTAATTTTATAAATGTATATTATTAAGGAGGTTACTATCATGAATGTAACAACATCATCAAATTTGGATATCACAAAATACAACGGGATTATCATTCCTTGTTTCGAAGGACAACAACCGTCTTTGGAAACATTGCCACAACAAACAGCAACTTATTTGAAAGCAAATAAATTTGAGGGCAAATATGAAAGCAAGGCTATGTTCGCCATTCCTGTTCAAGAAACTCTTGTACAATACTTATTTGTAGGACTGGGAAAAAAAGAAGAACTGACCGTTGAAAAAGCAATGTCTGTCATCGGAAGTGCAGTCAAAACCTTATCTAAAAAAGAACTTGCTTCTGTTGCAGTCTCATTCACAGAAATAGAAGAATCCATATTGACAGAACATTTCGTGCTTTCTGTTGTAAAAGCTTGCTCTCTTGCTTGCTATGCGTTTGACAAATTTATGGAAAAAGAAAAAGAGAAACAAAAAATAGAAACTCTGACTTACATTCTTTCACAAACTCATATACAAGCGGTAAAAAAAGGTGTTTCGATTGCGGAAGACATCACTCTTGCAAGACTTCTTGTAGATGAGCCTGCAAACTTAATGAAACCGAAAAATGTTGTAGAAGTTGCAACCAGAGTTTGTCAAAAAGCCGGAATCGAAATGAAAGTATTCGAAAAAGAAGAAATCGAAAAAATGAACATGAACGCTTTTTTAAGCGTAGCAAAAGGTTCTGATGAGGAACCGCGATTGATTGTAATGAAATACAATGGGAATCCGGAATCTGATGAAATTGTAGCTCTTGTCGGAAAAGGTCTGACCTATGACAGTGGTGGATACTCTATCAAACCGACCAACTCTATGATTACCATGAAGAGTGATATGGGAGGTTCCGCTGCAGTAATCGGTGCCATGTCCGCAATTGCAAAAGAAGCTCCGAAAATCAATGTTGTCGGTATCATTGCAACTTGTGAAAATATGATTTCCGGTCGAGCATATCTTCCGGGAGATGTTTTGACTTCTATGAGCGGAAAAACAATCGAAATTGTAAATACGGATGCAGAAGGAAGACTGACTCTTGCCGATGCAATCACTTATGCAATTCAAAAGGAACACGCAACAAAAATCGTTGATATTTGCACGCTAACAGGTGCAGTTGTCGTTGCACTCGGTGAAGATTATGCCGGAGTTATCACAAGAGAGGATTCTCTTTGGGAAGATATCCAAGCTTCTGCAAAAACAGCAACAGAATCTATCTGGAGAATGCCGATAGACAAGAACTTTGAAAAGAAAAACAAATCCACCATCGCCGATATCAAAAACTCAGGCGGAAGATGGGGAGGTTGCTCCAGTGCAGGAGCCTTTGTAGGAGCCTTCACTGAAGGAAAACCTTGGATTCATATCGATATCGCAGGAAGTGCTTATCTTGAATCTGAAAAACCTTACTTTACAGCAGGAGCAACAGGCTCCGGAGTACACTTATTGACCGAGCTTGTAAAACACTGGGCAAAATAATTTTTGAACTAAAACTTTGAAATTCAAAAAACAACTTTTTACCGGAGGTAGTATCCTATCACTGTCTCCGGTTTTTATTTTTTAAGAAAACAAAGTTGCTTTTACAAAATCTATGATATAATAGCTACATTAAGGGGTGATGTCTTTGATTTATCAATCTTTAAAAGACCATGTATATGAATACATTTCCAATGAAATCAAAAATAAAAAATTAAATCCAAATGAAAAAATAAACGAACAAGCCATCTGTAATGAACTGAATGTCTCTCGAACACCGGTAAGAGAAGCATTGATTCAACTCAGTGCTGATGGACTACTTGATATAACACCCAGACGAGGTTTCCGTGTAAAAGCCTTAAGTTTGAAAGATGCACAGGATTTATATGCTGTCATTGCGACTTTAGAGATAATGGCAGCCTCTATCGCTATGGACAAATTGACCAACGAAGATTTGGATAAAATGGAGGAATTGTTGCAAGATATGGACTATGCAATTAATCATTATAGATTCCGCGATTACTACAAACTGCAAATTGATTTTCATAATATCTACATTTTCAAAACAGAAAACGATCCCTTAATCGATACTATCTTCCGTCTAAAAAAGAGATTTATCCGTCAGAGCTATACAGACGAAAAAAGTGACTCTGTACGAGATATTTTATTGAATACAAACCAAGAACACAGACTGATTTTAGAATTTTTTCAGAAAAAAAATATCTCCAAATTAAAAAAATGCCTAAAACATCACTGGAACTTAAATTATGCGGAACTTGACTCTTTAGATGAATTATAAAAACTTCACAGATATAAATCAAATACCATTTTTTATTGCAGACACTATTTCGAAATATGATATTATTCCATTAAGATCAAAAAAGGAATGCCTAAACAACAAAAACACGAAAATGACATTCTTAAAATAAGAAAAAGCTAAAGGCAATATTACAACAACAAATACCACACCAAAAATATAACCCTCACTGTATCTAAAAAATTATAACAATACAGCAAGGGCTTTATTTTTATCAATACTCTCTTTATTATTTATTTCTGTAATTCTAATCCATTGTTTTTTATCCTACTTTTAATCTGTTAAAATGTGGATAACAATTTACTCCAACATAAATTTTATAGTATGGTCTAATATTTCAGGTGTCCGCTCAAATAAATCTTCTTTGTATACCCTCTCGGTAAGTTTATGAAAATCTTTTCCCCATGGTCCAATATTCACACATGGCATGGAAATATTTTGAAGTTCTTTTAGTGGAAGATTATAAATTTTCCCCCAAAACGGCATCGCTTTCTCTAGACTATCTTCTACTTTCTCTCTATCATAAATACAAGAATAACTCAAATCTGAAATTCCGGTATAAAAAAATTCTTCTATATAAGTTTGATGATACTTTTCTCTTGTAAAATCAAGCAACTTATCATATAAATGTAGTACTTTATCGTCCAAATTCTCATAAAACAAATTAGCTACATTCGGATAATATGGTGGAACAAGCCCAATTACAACTCGTGGAGACAAATCATCAATATAATTATACACAAATTCAACTAATTTAAAATTTGCTGTTATTAAAGACTCCTTACCATCATGGATTTCTTTATAAAGTTGCTCTAAAAAATTATGATAGTCTTGGATAAACTGATTACCATAATTTTTTTCGGCCTCTTGGCAGAGTTCTCCAAAATAAACAACTTTTACTTTCCATGGCAAATACGTTTTCTGTTGATTTGTTTCTTTCAAAAAATTTTCATATTGCAAATTCATCTCTTCTATAATTTTTTCAAAGGCATTAGCGCATACTTTGTAAAGTCTTTCCAAAATAACTCCCGGCATTTGATTTAGTGTGAGCACACTCAAACAACCGTTCATAAAAAGTGGCATAGATACATCATAACTTTGTTTATTTTCTCGAAGATACAACCACGTAGGAGGTGGGGCAGCTTCCCCTTTCACACTATCGCTAAATTCCATATTAATTTCTGTCTTTCTAACAATCTCAGCCATAAGATTTGTTGGATTAAACCCTTCAAATACTTTTCCGACATGAGAAAGATGACCTCGAATAGACACATATGGCATCAGTTTTCCAATTGAACCGAAAGAAAAAACACCTTCTTCTTTCTTCTTTCTTTGATGTGGTTCTGAATTTATCATCAATCTATATTCAAAACCATACTTTTCTTTCAATTCGTTGAGTAATATTACAGCTGCTCTCATTCCTGCAGACAAGTTTTCTTCGTCCGGCAAACCAAGAACGATTACATTTCCTTTTAATGTATCTAAATTTGCATATTCCGACAGAAGTGCCATCTGAATAGAGCCTCCACCCTTCATGTCACAAACACCTCGTCCGAAAAGATAATTGCCACTCTCCAAATCTTCACGTGTCTCTTCTGACAAACTATCCTTTATTTCGAATAGTTTTTTATTTAATTCGTCCGGAGAAAAAGCATATGGTTTCAGCGTTTTAAAATCCTCTACGCCTACTACATCATTGTGATGGATTAGTACAACACAAGCTTCCCCTTCTCCTCTTACCATAGCCCAAGAAACCGCACGATGATGAGGATCTCCTTCTATCGGAAACGTTCCATAATACTCCTTATTTTTTTTGAAATATTCCTGTTTCGCAAAAAATTCCACAAAAAATGTTTCTGCTGTTTTTTCTACATCTGTATCACTAATACTCTTTTGCTGAACATAACCATACAAAATTTTTTTTATTATATCTTTTCTCATCTTGAAACCAACTCCTATACTACATCTATAGTCATTTACAAATTACTTTTTTAATTTAATAATCCGAATTTTAACTCTCCAAAACTATCAACAGATATTTTATTTATTTTCTGTTGAGTTTTAGCGTTGTATGAAAATTTCATTACATTATCACTGAATACTTTTTATTACATAATCTAATCCACTTGATTTTCTTCATTGCTTCCTTCATAAAATACTTCGAATTCCGGATTTACATTTCCTTTATTCATATATCTGGCGGTATAATCGTTTTTTAAATCTATAAATTTTGGCATTAATATCAATAACGCTAATATATTTGCAAAAATCGGAAACGCAGTCGATGCGTCTGAAAACAACCAAACCGTCGTTCCGGGCAAGCCGTTCTTCGAAGCAATAAAAACTAACGCAATGCTTGGAATAGGATAGAACCACTTGTAAAATGTGAGCAACTGTTGTTTTATATTGCTATTTCCCAAAATGTATCTGAGCACAACTTCCACTTGTGTATAAACTCCACCGGAAGTTGTGAGTCCAAAGAAAAATATTCCTACTGCCAAAATAATTCTTCCCCAAAATCCCATTCCTGTTTCAAATGCACTTAAAGTAAGTGTCGCACCGTCCAAACCGCTTTGCCACTGCCCTGTAACAATAATTACCAAAGCTGTCAAACTACATATAATAATGGTATCAAAAAACACTTCAAAAATTCCTAGCAATCCTTGTTTTAAAGGATGATTTACCTTTGCCGAAGCATGAATCATCGGTGCAGAACCCCATCCCGCTTCATTACTGAACACAGAACGACTCATCCCTGATTTTAATGCCAAGCTCACACTTGCTCCTGCAAATCCACCTGTAGCTGCAAGTGGAGTAAACGCAGATTTAACAATTAATACAATGGATGGTACAATATTTCCGATATTTAATGCAAGTACTACAAAAGTCCCTACAATGTAAAAAATACACATAAACGGAACGATTATTGTTGCAATTTTTCCAAGTTGTTTCATTCCACCACTAATCATAATATACAATGCTACAGTATATACAATCGCTACTAAGTTCATATCTATACTAAACGTTCCTGCAACTGCTTCGGATACCGTATAGGTTTGAATGTTCAAAAATATTCCTAACACAAATCCGAATGCAAAAATGAAACTCAAACATTTAGCAAGTACTTTTTTGTTTTTTTCAATTCCAATTCCTTTATGAATATAATAGTTTGGCCCACCATAAGAATCTCCCGACTGATCTTTACTTCTATAATAAACTGCCAACGTAATCTCAACAGTCTTAATAATTAAACCGAATATTCCAGCCACCCACATCCAAAAAACAGCTCCTGGTCCCCCCATAGCAATAGCAGTCGCTACACCACCTATATTACCGACACCTATGGTTGTGCCGAGTGCCATGCTCATTGCCTCAAAGGATGAAATTATTCCCGCTTTTCCATCTGAATCTGTTTCTTTTTCTCCAAAAATACTTTTTCGAGTTTGCGTAAATGCTTGCTTAAAAAATCTAAATTGAAAAAATCCGGTTTTTATTGTAAAAAATGCTCCAGCTCCCAAAACCAAAAATACCAATGGTAATCCCCACAAATAATCATAGACTACTACAGTAACTAAATCTGCAAGATTCATAAGACAACAACCTCCTCTATGTACGTTTTTCCATTCATTTCCAAAAATAAGGGATTGCTCAAAAACTTATCTTCAAATTCTATCCATTGTTTAAAAATACTGTGATACTTTTACATATTTTTTTATACAACTTGACATAATTTTCTTTTTTCAAAGCTTTTGAAGCAATCCCTCAATACAAGTTTGCAAATTTCTTTTTCAATATATCCATCTCGATTTATTATTTTAGAGAAGTAAATCTAAGCGACAAGCAACTTAATCCACCATCAATTTTTCGATATTCTGAAGTATCTACTGTAAGCACTTCGTATCCCATTTCTTCTACTAAAGCTTTTACCTTAGGATAACCTTCCGGAACAATTACCTTGTCATTTACCCAAATACAATTTGCTGCATAAGCTTCATCGGACGGAATTTCATATTTGTTATATTTATCAAATTCAGGATTTGTCAAAAATTCCCCTGACACTAACATATTGTTGTTTTCCAAATAATTGACGCCCGTCTTCAAATGCAACATTTCTTTCAATTCAACAATAGATCCCGTATGTCCATGCTTTTCCAACAACGCAATAAATTGACGACATCCTTCTTCATTTGTTCGTGCAGATTTTCCGATATAAAAATGATTGCCAACCATCATCACATCTCCACCCTCCATGGTTCCAGGTGCTTGAATATATTCAATCTTATCTTCCGGATAAAATTTTTTAATCGTATCAACCATATATTCGGACTCTCTTCTCCTTGTTTCTGCTCCAGGTCGTGAAATAATTGCAACATTCTTAGTCAATACAGCGGTATCTTCCACAAAACAACTGTCCGGAAACTCTTCCATCTCCTCCAATACAGTAACTTCGCAACCACATTTTCTCAGTGCAGAAATGTAAGCATCGTGTTGTTTCATGGCCAATTCATAATTTGGTTTTCCAAGCTCAGGAGCACTGGTAATTCCATCACAAATACTTTTTCCCGGTCTTCTCACAATAATATTTTTAAACATCAGCTTCCTCCTTAAAAAATATTCTTAAACAATCAAAAGCAACTGCCATCAAAAACAAATGATATAGTTCAACTCATCGTTAAGATACTTTGTGAAACAACCACCTTATTAACGAATTAAATATGAATAAACATATAACTACCAATAACCTTATTAACTTTGCTTTATCTACAAAACCTTTATTACTCTCTATGCAACGGACAAGTCAAACAAGTTGGTCCTCCCGTTCCTCTATATGAAAGTTCTTTTCCCGGATATACAAATACCTTACAGCCTTCTTCTTCCATTAATTTTTTGATTCTCGGCACCCCTTCAATCACAATACACACTCTTGGTGCAAGTGCCAATACATTAGAGCCTAAATAACCATATTCTTCATCATCTACTTCTAATAATTTCATGCCTCTCTCTTTCAAAAAATTTCTGAATCTAATTGGCATATACTTGGAATATACTACTGCCAAATCATTATCTATCATACTAATGATACTCATAAGATGAAGACACTCCGTTTCTCCGTCAGCATGTGGCATATCCACTATAATGTATTCTTCTACGAAATCCTTCGTAAGTTCCTTAAATTGTTCGATTCCTTCTGTATTTGTTCGATATCCTCTTCCAATTGCTACTGTTTTTTCATCTATCCAAACAACATCACCACCTTCCATTTTTCCAGGCGCCTTAATATGACCTAATGTAGGAATTCCTATAGACTTTAAGTATTCTTCAGTAGCAATCCCTTCTTCAATCAATCTATTTCTAAATTTAATGTTTGGATCTTTTGCCTTCCAAGAATCCACTTCTTCTTTCGTTCTATATTTTCCAGGATCTGAACTCGAATGCCCAAACCATCTATATGTCACACTTTCAATTAAAACAGGACCTTTTCCTGCTCTTACATCATCTACTGCTTTTCTAAATGTTTCATAAACTGCCAAAACATCGTTTCCATCTTCAATGAAATATCCAGGCATTCCATAAGCTACCGCTCTTTGATAAATATGCTCTACATTTGTAACTTTTCTAATATCTGTACTTATTCCATATCCATTATTAATTGAATAAAAAATAATTGGTACATTCCAAACTGATGCCAAGTTCATTGCTTCATGAAAACTTCCTTCATTCGTAGCTCCATCTCCAAAACAACACATTACAATTTTTCCAGTATTTTTAACTTTTTGAGTATAAGCTGCTCCTACTGCCATTCCGTGTCCTCCACCAACAATTCCGTTAGCTCCCAAATTTCCACTTTCCAAATCAGCAATATGCATTGAACCACCTTTACCTTTACAAGTTCCTGTAGCTTTCCCCATAATTTCAGCCATCATTCCATTCAGATCAATTCCT
>ERZ773008.68-NODE-68-length-68635-cov-7.039749_pt1 | contig 68635 bp, 36 predicted proteins | sample MGYA00580664_ERZ773008 | MGnify/ENA primary metagenome ERZ773008 (study PRJEB29015, sample SAMEA2738016) | human oral metagenome | biome: human oral; feature: human-associated habitat; material: dental | place: China | collected 2048 ...
ATTGTGCAGCACCTGGAGCTACATGCAAGTCATAAGTAACTTGGTTACCGTTTTCAGTTTTGTTGATTGTTACAGATTTATCGTTAGATGTAACTACTGTACGGGAATCTTTCAACTGTTTAACGTTAACTGCATCGTTATCATTTACACCAGCTTTTACATTAGTGATGTTCAAGTTACCAGCGTTGATACCAGTTTTAGTAACAGATGGACCACCAGTGATAGTCAAGCCACCATTGTTGATCATTGTATCGCCAATAGTTAAGGAACCAGATGGAGTCAAGTTTACGTTGTTGTTAAGATCGTATTTAACTACGCCATCAGCAGCTACGGAAGCTGTTGTGTTGGAACCATTTGTGAAGTTCAAACCTTTATCCAAAGTAACTGTTTGAGAGTTTTGGCCATTCGCTTTATATGTCAAAGGAATTTGTTTAGCCGCTTTATTACCATCAAATGTTACTGTATAAGTTGTGTTATGGTTTGTTTCATCTTGTACAGGTGTAACAGTGATAGGGTTGTTAGTAGTGTTTGTAGTATTTACAGTAACTGCTTCACGAGCTGCATCTTTAACAGCATTACGGGAAACATTTACTTCGTATTTAGCATTCGCATCACCAGTTTGTTTACCGTCAGCTACAGTGATGTCAGCGATGTTAGTGTCGCCTGCAGCAGCAGATTTTTTAACTACGCTTTCAACAGCAGCTTTATCGCCTGTTGGCAAATTGCTCAAGTCGATCTTAGCTGTTTTGTTCACTGCATTATCATTGCCATCAACATATTCCAATGTAACTGTTTTATCAGCGTTCACTGTGTATGTTTTGTCTTTGATATGAATGTCGTTAGCTTTGGAGATACGGTTAACGTCGCCAATGTTAGCTGCGTTATTGATCACATCGCCACCAGATTTAAGGTTAGTGATGTTGTTATTGCCCATATTCACGTTGCCGCCATCGAATTTGAATTCGTTGCCGCCAATTGTGAAAGTAGCAGGACCTTCGTTTTTAATAGTCTTGATGTTAGTCAAGTCGCCAGCTAAACCGTATTCAACTTTAGCGCCGTCTTCGTTGCTAGTTTGTTTTACAGTTAAGTTTTTGCCTGCTGCCATTTCAACTGTTTTACCATCAGTGATAGTTTTAGCAGCTGCTTCGGAGTCAGCAGTTGTATTACCAGTGGATTTCACATTCCATACGGATTGTGCAGCACCTGGAGCTACATGCAAGTCATAAGTAACTTGGTTACCGTTTTCTGTTTTGTTGATTGTTACAGATTTATCGTTAGAAGTTACTACTGTACGAGCATCTTTTAATTGTTTTACGTTAACTGCATCAGTATCGTTTACGCCAGCTTTCACATTAGTAATGTTCAAGTTACCAGCGTTGATACCAGTTTTAGTAACAGATGGACCATTTTTAATTGTTAAACCACCATCGTTAACAATAGTGTCACCAATTTTCAAGGAACCATTTGGAGTCAAATCAATGTTGTTGGACAATGCATATGTGTAAGTATGTTCACCAGTTGCAGCATTGATATCTTGTTTTACAGTTACGTTATCGCCTGCAGCGTAGGAAACAGTTTTACCATTGCCAACAGCTGTAACAGCGTGGTTACCAACTACATTGCCTTTAGCGTCAGTGGAGAAGGAGTAACCGTCTTTGATTTGATCAGCTAAGCCGGACAAGTCGATTTTCGCAACTGTACCAGCTTGGTTAGCACCGTTACCATCGTTGTATTTCAATGTTACGGATTTGCTTGCTGCATCGTAAGCGTAAGATGTAGTAGTTTCACCTTGACGATTAGAGGATGTTGGAGCAATGTGCAAGTCGTTAGCTTTGGAAATACGAGTTACGTCGCCAATGTTAGCCGCGTTATTCACTACATCGCCACCAGATTTAAGGTTAGTGATGTTTTGGTCACCCATGTTGATAGGACCATTAGTGATGTTGATGGAGTTAGGACCGAATTCCATTTTTGGACCATTTGTAGTGTTGGAAATGGAATTGATATTAACTAAGTCTTTATTCACATCGTATTTAACAACGCCTTCAGCATCTACGGAAGCTGTTGTGTTTCTGCCGTTTGTGAAGTTCAAACCTTTATCCAATGTAACTTTTTGATCGTTTGTGCCATTCGCTTTGTAAGTCAAAGGAATTTGTTTAGCAGCTTTATCACCATCGAATGTTACTTGGTATGTAGTATTGTGGTTTGTTTCATCTTGTACAGGTGTAACAGTGATTGGGTTGTTATTATTGTTTGCATTGTTTACAGTAACTGCTTCACGAGCTGCATCTTTAACGTCGTTACGGGATACGTTTACTTCGTAAGTTGCGCCAGCTTCGCCGAATTGATCACCTGCTTTAGGAGCAACTTTAGCGATATTTTTGTCGTTAGAGCCAGTTACGTCTGCTTTAGCTTGTACTTTTTCAGTAGAAGCTGCAGTAGGTGTTACGTTGTTTACATCTACAGTGTAGATAGTTTTTGTGCTGCCATCTGCATTTTGAACCACGTTGCTTGTTACTTTCGCAGCATTTTTACCTTGAACTTCAACAGTGCTGTTCAATTTATTTTTAGCGCTGTCGGACAAGTCAGCTACTACATTGCTACCGGATGCAGTTGTTTTGATGTACTCACCATTGTTAGCACCTACAACGCCGAAGCTCAAGCCACCTTGTTTGTTCAATTTTTGTAATTCAGTAGCGCCAGTGTTACCAGTCAAACCAACTGTGTTATTGAAACCGTTATTAACGATGCTCAATTGTTCTTCAGTTGCAGCACGACCTTTTTTACCGAAGTCAGGAGCATCCAACGTTACGTTAGTTAAACCAGTGATGTCACCAGCTTTAGCATTCAAGCTAATGTTGTGATCGCCTGCTACGTTTACAGTTTGGTTACCACCAAATGCAATTTTGCCATCGCCAGCTTTGTTAGTGATAGATGTAATGTCTGTTAAATCACCTTCAACGTCTACTTTGAAAGTTTTAACGCCATTTACGTCACGGTGAGAAGCAGTTGTATTCTTACCGTTTTCCATGTCGATAGCTTCTTTAGCAAGGTTTTTAATTACAGTTTTACCACCATTGTTAATGTTGGAAAGATCTTGTTTAGCAATACCTGTGATAACAGCAGTTTCGTTAGGAACGTCTTTGTTGTTACCATCAACGTATGTCATTGTTACTTTGCCGTTGTTATCAACTGCGTATTCACCTGGTTTAATGTGTTTTTCATTAGCTTTGGAGATACGGATAACATCGCCAATGTTAGCAGCGTTATTAATTGTATCGCCACCAGATTTAAGGTTAGTGATGTTGTTATTACCAAGATCCAAGTTACCACCAGTGATGCTGATGTTGTTAGGACCAAAGTTCATTGTAGGACCACCATTGTTAGTGATGGATGTAATTTCTTTAAGGTCCTTATTCAAGGAATATGTATATGTTTGTTGGCCAAGAGATGTTTCGATATCTTGTTTAACTGTTAAGTTCTTACCAGCTGCGTAGTTAACTGTAGTACCGCTTTGAACTTTTGTAGGTGTTGCTTCACCGTCAAGTTTACCACCGTTAGCTGTAGCATTTGTTAAGAAGTCATATTTAGCAGCCGTGTCAGCAGCATTGATTGTGTAAGTAGTTTTACCATCAACAGTTACTTCGTTAACAGTAACGTTTCTACCCGCTTTCACCATGCCTTTGTCATCAAAGCCTACAGTGATTTTGGAGTCTTTCGCACCGTCATGAGCCGCTACAGTAGATACACGACCTGTACCGATTACGTTTAATTTACCGCCATCAGTTAAGAAGTCACTCTTACCAGTGTTACCAGTTACAGCAACGCCAACGTTTTTCAATTGAGCTACGTTAACAGCGTCAGTGTCTGCAGTACCTGCAGCAAGACCAGTCAATTGACGAGTCATTTGTTGACCATTACCGATGGATACAGCAGCTGTAGTAGCTGTTTGTACATTACCAGTCAATGGTGCGTATTTACGTTCATGAGGATCGGATGGGTTATAGCCAAGTACACCTTTATCTGTAGTTGTAACAGAAGAGGAACCAAGAGCTACACCGTTAGCGATATTAGCTTCTGCAGCATTACCTAACGCAGTTGTAGCCTCAGCATTTGCTTTAGATGTACGACCTAACGCAACGCCATATTTACCACCTGCACGAGAGCCAGGACCTTCAGCGATAGCAGATTCGCCAGTTGCTTGAGATTGCATACCGATAGCAATGGAGTTTACACCAGATGCAATTACTTTAGGAGAACCTTTACCACTTTGACCGATAGCAATGGAGTTATTACCAGATGCTTCAGCACGAGCACCGATTACAGTTGCACCGGAGCCAGTAGCATTTGTTTCACGACCAATTGCAATTGCATCTAAATTAGTTGCTGTATTATCACGGCCAATGGCGATTTGAGAATTCTCACGATTACGCTCTTCATCACCACGATTACCATTAGCGGAGTCAGTTAAGTTATTTTTACCGATGGAAATACCACCCATAGTCTTAGCTTCATTGTTTTGACCAATAGTCACTGTATCAGCTACGTGGGATGTATTCATGGTGCCAACGGAAACAGAATAATCACCCAAAGCTGCATTGTAAGAACCTACTGCTGTAGAGTAGTTACCTGCTTGTTTAGGTGTTGTTTGCCAAGAACCTTTTGTATAGTTTTGGTTATTGTAGTTACCAATAGCAGTAGCAGATGTTGCATTAGCATTATTTTTATTACCTAATGCTACAGTAGCGTCCGCAACTGCATCATTACCTGCACCGATTGCTGTAGATGCACCGCCTGTAGCATTGTTTCTATTACCCATGGCAGTAGAAGAATTGTTTGTAGATGTATTTCTAGCACCGATGGCTACTTTACCATCATGACCAGCAACATCATCAGTAGTATTTTGGTAACCTACAACGATGGAGTTTTGACCAACGTTATAGTTTTGACCATTGCCTTTTGGACTAGTTTCAGCCCAGATATTTACATGGCTATTATTAGTATCAATACCAGCTTGTACTTCTAAAGGCGCAATACCACCCATAGCACCAGCTACAGCGAAACCAGCCAATACGCTAGCCAAAACTTTTTTCTTGCCGTTATTATTTTTTGCAGTTTCAGGAACTACTACATAGCAACCTTTAGATTTGCTATAAACGACTTTAAAGACTTTATTCATAGAAACTATGAACCCCTTTCTCTCTTATAAAGAAAACACCAAATGCCTTATTTATACACTTTCTTTTGTTTCATGAATTGTTTATGACACACGTTCACATACTCTTCATTAAGATATTTATATAATATCAATTTATAAACTAAATGTAAATAGAAAATCCTCATTTTATTAAAATAAAATTTATATTTCTAAACAAATTAAACTGTGATCCTCTTTCATGCGAACTTTTCTACTCATCTGCATAAAACAAGGGTTTTATATATAATAGCATTATATATAATATAATACATTTAATATATAAAACCCAAAAATCAATATATTCAGTTTATATTTACCCTGAAAGTATCCGGCAATTTTAATATCGTCTTCATTCAATCTATATAAATACTTTAAACAAGATGAAGACGAAGCCTTTTTATTATGGCACTTCTTCATAATTCACAAGAAAAAGGTAGTTAATATAAGCAGACCATTATTTTATATTTGTTTATATTCTCACATATATATTACTCACAACTACAGATACAACTACAGTTAAACAGCTCATAATCAGCTGTTAAGACTTAAATGTTAGAGTTCAACATACGTTACATAAACACAAAAAAACAACGCCATCCTTTCGGATGGCGTTGTCTTGTATAAGGATTGCGTGCCCTAGTCGGGGGTCCAGGGAACGTTGTGGCCCTCAAACACTCGTCGTAGAGGGCCGTATGTAGTTATTCATTATTACACTGTGCGTCACACATCATTTTCCTAAAACATTCTATATCGTTTATGCGGAGCCACTAGTGATCTAATGATTTATATTTAAGATTTACAACGACCTTATTTTTGAATCGCAGCACGCAAATCTACTTTTTTAGTTTCTTGGTTAGCTGGGCGATTAATAGCTTCGCGAAGGTTTACTACATGCTCATCTTGCATGGAAGGTTCTTCACTTGCTTTATTTTTTACAGTTTGTTTTGCAGCGAACCAAATTGTTTCGTTCATGTAGTGACGAAGTTCTTCGTTAGAAACGTTTTCTTGGTCTTTAGCCATTACATCCAAAATAGCATCTTCCAATGCTTGTGCTTCGTCATCAGTCATAGGACCGCCAACTTCTTTTTGTTTTTGGATGATTTCGTTAATACGATCTACCATGCCGCGCAATACATTGTAACCATAGCTGTTAGTGAAGCCATCTTTTTCATTGTATTTAGGCATTTCGAAATATTCGTATTCATTTTTATTACGGTTTTCACCATTCCAGTTCAAGAACACTTCTTGGCCATGTACACGACCGATGGAATGAGTACGGAAGTAGTCAGCATAGTTGTGTTTATCATAGGAATGTAACCAGATTTTTTCAGCTTTTGTCATACGCTCATGGTTTTCGTATTTCACTTTAGCTTTTGCGATATTGATTTCCGCATTTTGCCAAGCTTTTACATAGTCATGAACAGCAGACACTGTTTGTGGGCTAGCCACAGGAACCAATACTACGTTGCTCAATGCAGGCGCAGATACTGGGTTACGTAAAATTAAGTTATCGTCATATGTTGGAGCGGATTGTGCACCTACAACACCTGTAGAAATAACAAGAGCCGCTGCACAAGCAAGTAATGTAGATTTTTTCATTCTATATTCCTCTTTTCTATCGTTAGATTATGGTGAAAGTATCTTTCACACGTATTACACGTTCATATCTGAAAGCACTGCTTTCATAAACCATAGGGAGAGGTAAGCGCTACGCTAGGTAGCGCATACCATCCTAAGTTCATTCAGTTCTTACTCTCTCAAATGATTACATACCAAGTTTTGCCATCATTGCAGCAATTTGAGCTTTCATTTGTTCGTTTTCAGCTTTCAAATCAGATACTTCTGTTTTTAATCCAGCGTTTTGTGCTTTAACGGATGCCATTTCTTGTTGCATTGCATAAGCGGAGCTGATAGGGCCTTTGCGGTAACGATCTGCTACAGCAGCTTCGCTATCACGGTTGCCAACTTTCCAAGTTACACCAGCATTTGCCATCATGTGACGGGAACCACCAGCCCATGCCAAGCCAGCATGCATCATTGTGGACTCATTTTTGTAGTGAGCAACGCCCATTGCAATAGCGGAGTTACCACGGTAGTTACCATAACCAGCCATGATTTGAGTTGGTTCTAATGGATCGTATTGGATAGGTTTCAATGCTGCAAGAGCTGCACCTTGTGCACCTACACGACCGATTTCATCAGTTAACTCATCGAAGCGAGGGCTTGCACCAGTAGACAAGTCGTATACTTTAGCGCCATCTGCACTTTCAGATTCAAGAACACCTACAGTACCATCAGTAGATTTAACGATAGTACGGGAGTCTTTCAATTGTTTCAAGTTAACCGCATCTGTATCGTTAGTACCTTTACCAAGGTTAGTAATTTTGTTACCACCCATGTTGAGGTTACCACCAGTTACGGAAAGATCACCAGCGTTGAAGTTCAATGCAGGGCCATTTTCGCTGTTTTTGATGGAGTTGATATTTTTAAGATCTTTGTTCATCTTAACAGTTAATGTATCGTTACCATCAGCTACTACGTTAATGTTACCAGCAGCGGATTGGAATGTAGCGGATTCAGCAGCAGTTACGCCTTCACCTTGAACTTTAACAAGCGTATTCAACGCATGTTTGTTTTCAGTACCAGTGTTGTTGCCAGTGAATTTCAAGCCATCGTCCATAGTTGCCACTTCACGTACGATATCTTTGCCGTCAGCGCCTTTAATAGGTTTGCCGTCTTTATCTTGTGGAGTGTAAACGATACGTTGAGATTTATCAGTGCCATTTTCTGGGTTTACTAATGTTTGTTTACCGTCTTTAGTGGAGATATCAACAGATTTACCATTGCTACCGTCAGCACCTTTAGGACCAGTCAAGCCAATGTGACCTACGCCGTCTTTACCAGCGATGGATACAGCGTCTTTACCGTCTTTACCGATGGAAACTTTACCGTCAACACCGTTAGCACCGTCTTTACCGGAGATGGATACGCCATCTTTACCAGCTACGCCATCTTTACCAGGAACGCCAATGGAGTTCAAGCCGTTAAGATCTTTATCAAGACCGATTACAACTTTACCATCTTTAGTCATAGTTTTGATGTTGGAACCGCTGTAGTTACTATCAGCTTTAGTACCTTCGCCTACGATTTCAAGTTTTTCACCCAAATTTTTATGGATGTCATTACCGGATTGAGCACCGAAGTTCAAGCCTTTGTTGCCGATTGCATCAGCAGCATTTTTAAGGTCTGTTACGTTAACTGCACCGTTCTTAGTATTAGGATCTGCAGCAGCTGCATCGATCTTATCTAAGTAAGTGTTACCAGCTTTGTCACCAATGGAAGAACCAACGTTGTTCAACTTCATAGGATCAGTTGTAGAAGCGTTAGGGTTGTTCATGGAAGCGATGATATCGCTAGGATTTACAACATCGCCACTACCGTCGATAGCTGTGTTGAAAGTACCATCTGGTTGTTTGTAAACTTTAGTGCCATCTTGTTTAGTGTATACCACTGGAGTTTGAGCATTGTTTACAACACCTTGGTTATTGATCTTGATGTCATATTGGTGACCTTTATTTGCATCATAAGTTGCAGAAGTAGGGTCATTTTTATCAGTTACTGTGATAGTGCCATCAGAGGATTCAACAGTTGTTACTTTGTCTTTCAATTGTTTAACGTTTACAGCATCTGTATCGTTTTCACCAGCTTTAACGCCTGTAATTGTTTTATTACCAGCGTCAATACCAGTCTTAGTTACAGATGGACCACCAGCGATAGTCAAACCATCGTTGTTAACTTTAGTATCGCCAATTTTTACGGAACCGTCTTTAGTAAGGTCTACATCTTTAGCCAATTGAACTTTCAATTTACCATTGTCGTTGTTCACGCCAATGTTGTTTTCAGTCAATTTAGCTTTATCAGCGCCACCAACGATGTCTACTACGTTGTTAAGATGTTTCTTAATAACTTTAGTATCATCAGTTTGACCGTCATCACCAGCGAACTTCATGCCATCATCATGAGTTGCTACTTCATGTTCGTTACCGTCTTTATCTTGGTATACGATACGAGTGATACCATCAACACCGTCTTTACCGTCAACGCCAGCTTTACCTTCCTTAACAGTAATGTCAGCAGTAGCATCTTTACCGTCTTTACCAGCAGGGCCAGTCAAACCAATGTGACCAATACCATCTTTACCGGAAATAGATACAGCATCTTTACCGTCTTTACCGATACCAACTTTACCGTCAACGCCGTTAGCACCATCTTTACCAGTGATAGATACACCGTCTTTACCATCAACGCCATCTTTACCTGGAACGTTAACAGATTCTAAACCTTTAAGGTTTTTATTAAGACCGATTTCAACAGTAGTATTACCGTCTTGATCTTGTGCGATATTAGTTCTAATGTTATTAGTGCTGTATTTGTCTGCAAAGTTTTCGCCATTAGCAAGAGCACCTGTACCAGCAATAGTTACTTTAGAACCAAGTTTGTTTGTCTTAGGATCTGCGTTATTTGCATCAAATACAAGACCTTTGTCGATCAATGCGTCAGCTGTATTTTTAAGGTCAGTTACGTTTACCGCACCGTTCTTAGTTTTGTTATCAGCAGCTGCTGCATCAATTTTGTCTAAGTAAGTGTTGCCAGCTTTATCAGCGATAGAGGAACCTACGTTGTTCAACTTCATAGGATCTGTTGTGGAATCGCCACCATTGTTCATGGATGCAATTACATCAGCAGGTTGAACTGTAGTACCAGTACCATCAGGGTTAGTGTTGAAAGTAGTAGCACCAGTTGCAGGATCTACGATTTTGTAAAGTTTGTTGCCATCTTTATCAGTGTAAACCACTGGAGTTTGAGCATTTTCAACTACAGATTGGTTATTGATAGTGATGTCATATTGGTGACCTTTAGCTGCATCATAAGTTGCAGATGTAGGATCGTTTTTATCAACTACTTTGATGGAGTTATTGGAAGATTCAACAGTTGTAACTTTATCTTTCAATTGTTTAACGTTTACAGCATCTGTATCGTTTTCACCAGCTTTAACGCCTGTAATTGTTTTATTACCAGCATCAATACCAGTTTTAGTTACAGATGGACCACCAGTAATAGTCATGCCATCGTTGTTAACTTTAGTATCGCCGATAGTTAAGGAACCATCATTGCCAAGGTTAACGTCTTTAGACAATTGAACTTTCAATTTGCCGTCAACATTGTTTACACCGATGTTGTTTTCAGTCAATTTAGCTTTATCAGCGCCACCAACGATATCAACTACGTTGTTAAGATGTTTCTTAATAACTTTAGTTGGATCAGCTTGACCGTCATCACCAGCGAACTTCATGCCATCATCGTGAGTTGCTACTTCATGTTCGTTACCGTCTTTGTCTTGGTATACGATACGAGTCATAGTTTCACCAGGTTGGCCGTCAACGCCTGGAACACCATCTTTTACAGTGATGTCAGCAGTTGCATTTTTACCATCTTTACCAGCAGGGCCAGTCAAACCAATGTGACCTACGCCATCTTTACCGGAGATAGATACTGCGTCTTTACCGTCTTTACCAGTGATACCAACTTTACCGTTGTTACCATCTGTACCAGCTGCGCCAGTAGGGCCAGTAATAGATACACCGTCTTGACCATTAACACCATCTTTACCATTAACTACTACTTTATCCAAGTTAGTTAAGTCTTTGTTCAATGCATAAGTGTAAGTTTGGTTACCATCAGCACCGATTTCTTGTTTTACAGTCAAGTTTTTGCCTGCGCCGAAGTTTACAGTTTTACCGCTTGGTACTTCTGTAGCTACGGAGTTGCCATCTTTATTGCCAGCTGCATCAGTTTTGAAGCTGTAGCTGTTAGCTGGAGCTGGGATGTTCAAGTCGGAGAAGTCGATAACTGCTTTAGTATCAGTTACTGCTTTACCGTTGCCATCGTTGTAAGTCAATGTAACTTTCTTAGTAGCTGCATCGTATTTGTATACGTTTTCAGTACCAGCAGCTACACCGCCTTTAGCTTCAGTGCTGCCAGTTTTAACTGCTGTAGGAGCAATGTGTAATTCAGAAGCTTTCAAGGAATCATGTGCAGATTTCAATTGATCTTCTGTAGCTGCTTGACCAGATACGATATTGTTAGGATCGAATGTTTTGTTAGTCAAACCACCGATATTACCAGTTTTAGCATTCAAGCTGATTGGGTTAGTACCACCAACTGTTACTGTTTCGTTAGGACCGAATGTGAGTTTACCAGTACCAGCGCCATTTGTGATGGAGTTGATATCAGTTAAGTCACCTTCAACGTTGATTTTGTATGGATCAGCGTCTGTACCAGTGCCAGTCTTAGTAGTATTTTTACCGTTTTCAATTTTTGCTAATTTAGCATTTACAGTGTAAGTTTTTTGACCTGTAGTTGCATCAGTTGTATCAGTAACAGTTACGTTGTCACCAGCTACAACTTTAGAACCAAGACCAGTGATTACTTTCTTACCGTCATCAGTGATGTTGGAAAGATCGTTTTTAGCAATGCCTTTAATAACAGCAGTTTCACCTGTTACCAAGTTACCCTCGCCATCTGTATATGTCATAGTAACATTGCCATTGTTATCTACTGTGTATTCATTACCAGCAGTTGTTGCTGTGATGTGTTTTTCATCTTTAAGATTAGCTACTTTGTTTACAGTTGTACCACCGTCATTAGTGTATGTAATGCGGTCGCCATCTTTCTTAATTGTAGTAGTGTTACCAGCTGCATCTTGTAAGCCGATTTCTTTAGTAGTAACTTTGTCAGTTGTTACGCTTGTAAGATCTTTAAGATTTTTATCAAGAGCGTATGCAACTTCTGTATTACCGTTACCGTCGTTAGTTTGTTTAACAGTTAAGTTTTTACCAGCTTGCATTGTAACGGATTTACCGTCTGCAATGTTTTGAGCTGTGTCACCAGAATGTGTACCTTCTGTAGCAGAAACTGCACCAGATTTCAAGTTCCAAGTAGATGCTGTGCCAGCAGCTGCATTTACATGTAAATCATATGTTACTTGATCGCCATTTTCTGTTTTGTTGATTGTTACAGAATTATCTTTAGAAGTAACAACTGTACGAGCTGCTTTCAATTGGTCGTAGTTAACAGCGTCAGTACCATTAACTGCAGGAGCTACATTAGTGATAGTTTTGTTACCAGCGTCAATACCAGTTTTAGTAATGGATGGACCACCAGTGATAGTTACGCCATCATTATTAACTTTAGTATCACCAATTGTTAAGGAACCAGCTTTAGTCAAATCAACGTCTTTGTTCAAGTCGTATTTAACTACGCCATCAGCTGCTACAGAAGCTGTTGTATTAGAACCGTTTGTGAAGTCTAAACCTTTATCCAATTTAACTTTTTGGTCACCAGTACCATTAGCTTTGTATGTCAAAGGAATTTGTTTAGCTGCTTTTTCACCATCGAATTTCACTTCGTATGTAGTGTTATGGTTTGCATCATCTTTCACAGGGTTAACAGTGATAGGATTATTTGTATCAGCTGTGTAGTTACCACCAGTAGTTGTACCACCGTTGTTAACTGTTACTGCTTCACGAGCTGCATCTTTAACAGCATTACGGGAAACATTAACTTCGTATTGAGCATCTGGATCGCCAGAGTTTTTACCATTACCAACAGTAATATCAGCAATGTTAGTGTCACCAGCTGCGTCAGCTTTTTTAACTACACTTTCAGTAGAGGACGCACCAGCTGCTGGAGTATTAGTAACAGCTACTTTATAAACTGTTTTATTAGGATCACTTGTATCTTTAGATACTGTTACATTATTAGAACCAGGAGCTACTTCGAAGGTATGGTTCAATTTAGCTTTAGCGTCATCGGACAAATCAGCTACTACATCTGTACCAGAAGCAGTTGTTTTGATGTATTGACCGTTGTTAGCACCTACAACACCGAAGCTTAAGCCACCAGTTTTGTTGAATTTTTGAGTATCTGTATTACCAGTGTTACCAGCTAATTTAATTGTGTTGTTGAAGCCATCGCTTACTTTTTTCAATTGATCTTCAGTTGCTGCACGACCGGAAACAATAGTTGGGTTAGTAATATCCCAATCTTTATTTTGTAAGCCAGTTACATAACCACCTTTACCATCTAAGGAAATAGGGTTGTCGCCGTCAACTTTTACAACTTTGTCACCTTCGAAAGTAAGTTTGCCAGAATCAGCACCATTTGTGATGGAGGAGATGTCTGCCAAGTCGCCTTCTACATTTACTTTGTAAGGAGTAGCTGCTGTGCCATCACCTTCAACTTTAGTGTTTTTGCCATCTACAAGTTTAGAAGGATCTGTGTTACCAGTAGCACCAGTGGAGCTTACTGTATAGATGTCATGACCATCAGTACCTTGAGATTTAGCTACAGTTACGCCTGCACCAGCTTTAACTTCAGTTCTTAAACCTTTAATTTGGCTTACGTTAACTGCATCTGTATCAGCTGTACCTGCTGTAACATTTGTGATTTTTTTGTTACCAGCATCGATACCAGTTTTAGTAACAGACGGACCGCCAGTGATAGTCATACCACCGTTGTTAATTTTAGTATCGCCAATTGTTAAAGAACCATCTTTAGTCAAATCAACGTCTTTATTCAAGGAATATGTGAATTGTTTACCAGCTTGGTCTAATACAATATTTTTACCGGCGCTGAATTTAACAGTGTCGCCAGGGCTTACTTTTTCAGAAGTAGTACCGTTTGTAGTACCACCATTGTTAACGGAAGTTACATTCCAACCGGAACGGTTAATAGCTTGTGCTACATTGTCAGTAGTTGCTACACCATTTGTAGTTGGAGGTACAACTTTACCGTTGTTATCAGTAATTTGAGCGCCTTCTTTAAGTTTCAATTTAATGCCAGTAGCATCAGCTTCTGTGGAAAGAAGACCTTCACCTTTAACAGTTAATGTACCATTGTCCAACAATACATCGCCTTTACCAGTGTCGCCAGCATATTTCAAGTTAACGCTTCTTAACTGAGCCACGTTAACAGCATCAGTATCTTCTTTACCTGCAGCAAGACCTGTAATTTGACGAGTTGCAGTAGCACCGTCACCTACGGAAACAGCTGCCAATGTGGATGTTTGTGCAGTACCAGCTAAACCACCGTATTTATTATCACGATCTTCAGCAGGATTGAAGCCTTTAACACCTTTATCTACAGTTGCTTTAGACTGAGAACCAAGAGCCACACCATCTTTTACAGATGCAGCTGCTTCGAAACCTAATGCAGTTGCATTTTCAGCAGATGCATTCGCAGCACGACCAAATGCACTTGCACTAGCTGCAGTAGCAGAAGATTTCCCACCTACTGCAGTAGAAGCAGTACCAGAGGAGTTAGATTGCATACCAATTGCAACAGCCGCAAATCCACTAGCTGTTGTCTTATATGCATTACCATTAGCATCTGGAGCACCATTAGTACCGATTGCAATAGCAGCATTAGCAGTAGCTTCTGTACGATTACCGATAGCAACGGATAAATCGTTTTTAGCTTTTGCTTCACGACCAATAGCAATGGTATCTTGTGCTGTCGCTTCATTTTGACGACCGATGGCAATCATTGTATTGCCTGCATTACCACCAGAGTTTGCAACGTTATCTTGACCAATAGCGATAGCACCACCAACGGATGCAGTATTGGCTTTACCCATTGTGATTGTATCTTCTTTTTGAGATTTATTACCCTCACCGATTGCGATAGCACGATCGCCAGTAGATGTATTTGTATTACCGATAGCAACACCACCTGCACCACCAGTAGTTGTATTATTTTTACCAATTGCTACAGAAGAACTACCTTCTGCCTTGGATTGATAGCCCATAGCAGTCGCAAAATTAGCACTTACAGCGGCTTCACGACCTACGGCAATGCCACCCCAACCGTTGGCATCAGCTTGTGGACCAACAGCAATCGCATTAGCTTGGTTCGCTTTAGATTCGCGACCCATAGCAATGCTATCACCAGAGGAATTTGTTTCAGCCTTATGACCGATACTGATGTTATCAGTACCTTTTGCCCAGCTTTCACGACCCATAGCAATAGAGAATTGACCGCTACCTCTATCTTGGTTTGCTGGATTAGAGTTCGCACGATTACCAATTGCAATAGAATCTTCAGCAGTGGCCATAGATACGTTACCAATAGCTACAGAAGCACGTCCTTTTGCTTGGTTATAAGCACCCATAGCTACTGCTGCACCGCCAGTTGCTTGGTTACCATTACCTAAAGCCATTGCAGAATTTTCTGTTGCAGTATTTGCTGCACCAATTGCAATAGTGCCATCTTGGTTATTAGTAGTATTTTGATAGCCAACAGCAACTGAGTTTTTACCTACACTATTGCCTTGATACCCTGCAGGAATATTGTTTGGTTGAAGATTGACAGAACTATTCCCATAATCAGCACCCGCTTGTACAGGTGTACCCATTGCGCCAGCGCCTAACATAGCCAAACCAGCTAATACGCTAGCTAACACTTTTTTCTTACCACCATTGTTTTTTGCAACTTCGGAAACTACTACGTAGCACTCTTTAGTTTTGCTCCAAACAACTTTAAAGATTTTATTCATATTACTATGAACCCCTTTCTTAACTAGACACAATTACAATCCTTATAATTAATAATCAATAAATACAAAAGACTAAAAGTCCAAATATCCCATACTTAATGGCTTTCTGAGTGTCTTTCATATTCTTTTCATTTTGTGTCATGAACAGAATATCATATATCGAAAATCTTGTAAATAGTTTACTTCATCTTTTTATCATAATCATCATAGTTTATTGTTAGAACCTTTATTTTGTTAAACAAAATTTAATATATGGCCGTTTTTTTACTCATTTTTTTGTCGATTTATACGTATTTTATAAAATCTAATCTATTTTATTCTATCCAGTTTCATTATTTTCGATAACCGCATTACTTAGACTTATAAATAAAGGTTTAATCGATTTATAAAGATTGATTTTTCTCGATTCCAAACTCTATTTATATATTATCTATAAATTTTGATCCCCCAAAAAATCTATTTATGAAATTCACTCAATCCTTTGATAACCATTTCATAAAGATTTCATATATTACTTCGCAAATGAAAAAATTATGAGTTCATGCTCCTATATATAATAGAAATTATGATATACTTAATCATAATGAGGTAAAATTTGACCATATATTAACAATGAGGGGTTACCATGGACACACAACCAAAAGAAGTACATAAAGATATATATAAAGAAACTACAGAAGACATACTAAAAGGCAATAGCGGCGAAGGTCAATCCATTAGTCCCCCACCGCATCAAGCGTCTACCGACCAAGCGGGCATTGAGGCATTAAAGGACTCTTATGATGATTTCCTGTATGTATCTAAAGCCTTTGCTAGTTGTTCCATTAATTCATTAATTGCAACGGCGCGCATCTACGGTCTTGATCCAGCCCCAATTAAGGGGGCTCGTGTACTTGAGCTAGGCTCCTCTTGTGGCGGCAATATCATTCCACAAGCACTGTACTATCCAGAGGCAACTTTCACAGGCATCGACCTGTCATCTGTACAAATTAAACACGGCAATGAATTAATCGAATCCATGGGGCTCACCAATGTGACCTTGTTAGAAAAAGATATTATGGACATCGATGATGACTTTGGCACCTTCGATTACATTATTGTTCACGGCATCTGGTCTTGGGTGCCTGACATGGTTAAGGATAAAATCCTCAACATTTGTAATCGCAATCTATCTGACCGCGGCATTGCTTATGTGTCCTACAACACGTATCCTGGTTGGAAAAGATTAGAGCAAATGCGCGATATTATGCTCTACTCTGAAAAGCAATTAACATCTCAATCACTACAAGAACGTACTGTATACACTAAAAACGTGTTAAAGCTTATTGGCGAAACGATGAAGATGGATCAACGTTCCCAAGAGCGGTCGAGTTACAAAATCGACAATATCAATCGCATCTTAGAATCCAATGATTATTATGTAGCCCATGAATATTTAGAAACCTTTAACGATCCTGTGTATGTGTCTGAGTTTATCGAACGTGCTGAACAGCAGGGCTGCGTATATATCGGTGATGAAAGCCTCGAAAAATCCTTTATCACCTGGCTCAATGATAAGGTAGTAGATAATATTAAAGCCCTTGCCAATGGTAATCATAAGGATAAAGAACAATATTACGACTTTGTCTATGATACACAGTTCCGCATGGCTTTATTAACAAAACCATGTAACAAAGATAAAATTGTGCGAGACGAAACGGTTCAAAAAGACATTCTGGACACATTGTACTTTGCGGCACCTTTTGAGGATAAGCTAGGCATGCCTTCGGATTGGACCGATACGCTACGCATTACGCTCAAACAATTTATGCGCACGTTCCAACAATTTAATGTGCAAGATATTGTAGACTACATGGCTGAGCATCACCCTAATGAGGAATACAATAAGGACACATTATATGTACAGCTATTTTTATTAACCATTTTAGGACATCTCCGTACGTATAGTGAGAGATATGAAAAATTGCTATTTGTAGAAAATGTGAGTTACATCCCAGAACGATTCATTAGATATGTGGCTACCCTCATCGAAGGCAACGGCAAACAATATATGTCCTTAGGCAATATGTTTAACCTAGAGGATCCTACTGTAGATGAAGGCCTATTGTACGTTATGAGACAAATGGCGCAGCCAACGACTCGTGCTGAGTTAATTAAAATCCTAGATGAAACGCTAACCATCACTCGTACGAAATCAGATGGTGAAAGCTTCACTGTCCCAAGCGAACAATATCTCGATGAGTGTATTAAACATATAGTGGAGCTAGGCTATTTTAGACATCAAGTTTAATGTAAAAGTTAATTCCATACTTAATCACACAAAAAGAAAGCGTAACTGGTATAGAGTGCCGTCTATATCAGTTACGCTTTTTGGATTTAGCTACTACTTAATTATATTTAGAAGTGAGGTAATCTGTGTAGTAGCCAATCGTTATGTAATAACCTATTCTATTTTTTGTTTACACGAACGCGTTCAATTGTTGGTTCACCTTGAGCATTTTTCGCTACTGTGTCCACGCGGAACAATGCCATTTCTGGGCTGAATTCAGTAACGAGGCGATCATCTACTGCTACGCCGTCTTGGATTGCACGGTATACGATTTGTGCGAATTCATAACGAGTTAACAAGCGGTCACCACCAAATGTGCCATCTGGATAACCTTCAACGAGACCACGGCGAGATAAATCGCTTACCGCTTCATATGCCCAGTGGTTTGCAGCCACGTCTGGGAACAATGTAGTGTGGTCAGCTTTCATCTTAGTACCAGCTACGCCGTTCAATAATGCAGTCAATTTTTGGATTTGTGCATTTTGTTCAGCTACAGTTTTCTTAAGAGCCAATACTTCTTTGCCAATAGCTACACGAGAACGAGATACATTGCTATGAGCCCCTACTTTCACAGACAAGCCAGCATTGAATACTGTTTCATCGCTGCCTACTGTGGAACCGATGCTAAGTTGTACATCTTCGTTAGGACGGTAGAAAGCACCGATAGCTGCCGCATCACCACTGCGGTAGTGACCATAACCTGCAGCAAAGTCCCATTTAGCATCTGGATCGAAATCAAGTGGATGTAAAGCCGCCAACGCTGCAGCACCTGCTACAGATTTGTCGATACGTTTATCCATCTTGGACAAATCGCCTCTGAAGGAGTTCATATTGTTATTGATGTTTGTAATATTGTTTTGAATATCTGCTACATCTTTTTGAACATTTGTTACATTGCCTTTAATGTTTTTGATGTCCTCTGTATTCTTAGCGATGTTTGTAGTATTGTTTGCAATATTACCTGCATTTTTGTTGATATCGTTTCCATTTTTGTTGATGTCATCGCGGTTTTTGTTGATGTCATCGCGATTTTTCTTGATATCATCTTTGTTTTTGTTGATGTCATCGCGGTTTTTGTTAATCTCTGTCTTATTTTTGTCGATATTCGTAGTATTATTGTTGATTTGGTTCGTAATATCTTCAGACAAAGATACTTTGTAATCACGGCCATTACCATTGATTGTTGGTGTTACCGTAATGTGGTCACCTGCTGTTACTGTAGTAGTACCTGTAGCAGCAGTGATTTCGTCTTTCACCTTTTTAAGTTGGGAAACGTTTACTGCATCAGTATCTGCTACGCCAGCTTTCACATTCTTGATGATTTGATCACCAGCACTGATACCGTTTGTAGTGTAGTAAACTGTTTTGTCCCCTTCACTTGCGTACATACCAGATTTTGTGAAAGTAGCTTGTTCTAAAGTATCTGTGTTTTCGATTTGAATGCCTTTAGGTGTAATACCGATGTTTTCGCTACCGTTGAAGAAACGAGCGCTGTCTTTATCGATACGAGCACGAACGTCGTCAGTTGCTTTACCAAAGTTAACAGAGTTCATCTCTACTAAATCTTTATTTACAGATACTTTGAATTCCTTATTACCAGAAGCATCAGTTGTACCAGTAACAGTCGTATTATCACCGCCAACTACGGTCGTGATAGTATTAGTATCAACTGTAGCATTTTCTGCTACATAGTCTTTTAATTGCTTCACGTTTACAACATCAGTATCAGCTTCACCTTTAGATACGCCATGAATTTGCTGACCACCTACATCAACTTTACTAACAGAGAATGACATTTCTCTTAGTTCAGTAGTATCATCATTATTTTTGTGGCCCCATACATCAATACCACCAGCATACGATCTCATACCCTGATCATAATGCAATGTAGAAATACCATCTACATCCACAGAAGTTTTATAGTCACCAGATTTATTAAAACTGATGTGCTTCCCGTCGATAGCAGTCAATTGCTCATCTTCACCATTTACTGCTTTATTATGAAGCTCAATAACACTACCATCAATCTTAGTTTCACCACGTTTATCTAAATGAGACATCGTAGGGATAGATGTTAAGTGATCAAATTCACTATAATTTTCAGAAACGTCTTCAGTCTTTATACCATCCATTCCAGGGGCAATTCTGATACTTTTACTATCCTGATACATACTAATTAAATCAGCTCTAAATGCGCTAAATGCTGATCGGTCTGGATGATTACGGTCATCTGTTCGTAAATATAACTCATGTGCAGTGAGATGGGATGTACCAGAATTACTATTATCAACATTTGATTTAGTATATTCGAGAATATCAGAGTTGATATCTAGATTAGATTTCTCGCCAAAAGGACCAACATTCTCTTTAAATTTTGCAGATCTAATTTCTTTTAGATCTTCATTTAATGATACAATATATTCTAAATCAGTACCGATTTTTACTCGTGCACCAGTCGACGGATCCCATCGATATGCATCTCTATCACGAAATGCTGTCGCAATATTTTTACCATCCCCTGAAATAATATTTACAGCTCTAGATGCGAATGCTGAGGTAGCAATAGAAGTTAGCACCATAGCTGTTAATAAGATTTTGGTTGTTTTCATAATTATTTTTTCCTCTTACAAAAATAAACACTCCATAGGAGTTGAACGTTCTATTCGCTGTACCTACGATTCTGTTACCGATACTAGAGTAGTAGCTACTAGCCGTTTTAGATTCATTGCTATCCCTCATGTAAGCAATTCACATTATTTTCATGAGTTTTATATGAACATTGTAGCATGAATATCCATTTTGTAAACAGTTTTTTATATATCTATTAAATATTATAAAAGCAAACGCTGTTTTAGTATTATTTGTGCGTGTAAATGGCCTATTAAACCTATAATAGTCTATGTAGTTATATGCTCTATAGGTCATATGTGTATATATATATAATAATGTTATATATAGAAATCTATAATAATGTTATTTTTAGGAATATATAAGGATATATAACAAGCAGATACACCAAAAAGTGGGTAGTTAATCCATACAGATTAACTACCCACTTTCGGTAAGAGGTAAAGCGAACCTCTTACGGTTGCCGCATGATTCAGTTTGTTGTTGAGAGAGAGATTTTTAAGTAAATACACCGCAATAGTTATTGAAGTAAGAGAGAGTAACTAATAATGAACGGGCGATCACACGGCACTAAAACAGTAGTGTTTCCACATTAAGATAATGGCCTTACATAAGAGCCATTATCTATAAAGAACAGTTAAACTTAATCCTAACTCTTCCTTATCATTAGTATATCATTTATTAAGCTTAGATAATAGATAATTTTTCATTAAATTTTCATTAAATACATAATGAGCCGAATAAATCGCATTCCTATTCACTTTATGAGTTTTATTATCAAAATTATTACTCAACCCAGATCGTATTATGACGTCTTACAAGGCTTAGCATTTTGGAACGAACACTCATAGCACCCTCTACTCTGTGCTTACCACCGTACCAAGCTACAGGAGATCCAGCTAAGCGGAATGTAATCTTGCCATAGGCCCCACCCGAGTTATGTTCAGGCTTGTTATAGCCCATATCGACAGATACACGCGGTGTGAGCTGCAACTCGGAACCAACGCGCAAACCATTCTTATCAGCCTGACGTTCTTGATTCCAGTGGTACCCTTCTACATAGACTCTCGCCCAACGAGCATTTTTAAAAGTCTTACCATATTCGAGGGTATAACCATTTGCTACACGCTCCAAGGTATGAAGGTTCGCATCCAGAACACGCTCATCAGAAGTAGAACCGTACCAATTGAAGCGGAACTCGCTTTCACCAGACATATATTCAAGGCCCCCACTGAGACGATCGTGATGACGCAAGAAGCGATGGTCATAGAAGAGATGAGCACCATAGAGGCGACGGTCATCCTTCGAGATACGTCGGTACCCTACACCTACGTTGAGAGTTGTCCCAATATCAGAGGCCCGAGAAATACGCTGCTGCGTAAACCATACCTGGTGCGACTGATCATCGTAATGGCCTAGGGGCTGAACGGTCTCAACAGAGTACAATGGTTTCCACCCCTCTTGGAACTGGAAGCTCAGCGTAGTGCGTCGCATCCACGGTTTACCTTTAGCTCCATACATCGCATTGGATACATTGGACATAGCCACCGCATTGATAGCGCGGTTTACCGCATCGACGTCGCTGTACTGTACCGTCTTGGCCTCTTGGCGATCCATCACGAGAGGGCCACCTTCACCGATCACATGGTCTGGCGTGGCCGCAGGCGTAATATGGAAATCCTCAGAAGCGGCTTTAACCTGCTCCACACGAGGGCTCGTCGCCACTGCAAGAGTATGCTCCCTTTGGACAGACTGGTCTGCCCCCTTATGCAATTGTTGTTTTTCTGCCTCGGCGGAGCCCACACAACACAAAAGGGCACTCAAGGCAACACATACAATACGTTTCATTACTCTTTACGACGTTTTATTACTCTCTACACATAAAATTCATGAACAACAAATGAAATATATATAAGTGTAACGAATAATGGATACGACTGTCAAGGAATAGAGCTACTAAACGAGTAAAACTAGAAAGAATTTTTTCTATGTAGATTAATCTTTTCCGTTTCAAGTTAAACGCTTTTATACCATTGCATAAACATTCTCTAAAATATGTATTTATGGTGTATTTTTAACCCATAATATACAAAATATTCATTTACAACATGATTTTCATGTATTATTATAAATTTGTAAGTTTTTATGAAAGTTTTGTGAAGTCATAATATGCAAAGGAGTGTATTGCGATGAGTAAGAAACATTTTGTATTAACTGGTATCGTGCTATCTGCACTATCTGTGGGAGTCGCTTCTGCAGCGCCAATCAACATCGTCCAAACGGGACACAATATAGGCGCGGAAGGAACGACTTTCACCAATGATGGCAACATTACCTTAGGTCACGCAGCGGGAGCGGCGAATAGCACCCATCAAGTGATCAACAGTCCTAACTCTAACGGTAATAATATCGCCATCGGCACCCTATCCAGTAATGGTTCCAAGGGAGGCGCCAACATTACATTGGGCGGCAAAACCTTCCTTAACGGCACAGGCGACAACAACGTAATCGCTGGTTCCCTCACTGCCAACAATGCGAAAGCGACCATGTCCATCATCATGGGTACCCAATCGGGCGAGAAATCCGAAGGTACTAAAAACGTATGGCTCGGTCATTACCAAGGGGCGAATAGCACGGCTAACAATTCCGTCCTCATTGGTTCCGGTTCCTCTGTAAAAGCCGATTTTACTCTCGGCATCGGTCATTATACGAATGTAAATGCCAAGAAGGGCCTCGCTATCGGTTCCTACAACACCTTATCCGATAAAGCCACTGAGTCTGGCGTATTCGGTCAAGGTCAATATGGGAAAAATGCCATCGATGCAAGTGGTTCCTATAGCATTGGTAACTATAACCACATCTCGGGGAATAACACCTTCGTCATGGGTAATAATGTAACTACAGCATTAGAGAATGCTGTTATCCTTGGCAACGATTCGACGGATGGCGATGTAGTAGGCACATCGAGCTATACCTTTAAGAATGGTACTACTGTAAACTATGCTGGTACTACACCGGTTTCTACCGTATCTGTAGGCGCTAAAGATAAAGAACGGACCATAACTAATGTAGCAGCAGGTCGCGTAAGTGCTACCTCTACAGATGCCATCAACGGTTCCCAACTATATGGTGTGCATCAAATGATCGATTCTCTCGGTCAAAGTACAAATACACAGCTACATGACTCAATCAATCGCGTAGAGCAAAATATCGGTCGTGTCGAGTCAGAATCCAATAAGGGCGATGCTCGCGCTGCTGCACTAGCTGCTTTACATCCTATGGGCTACGATCCGGACAACCGCATTCAATATATGGCAGGCTATGGCCATTATAGAAATGCCAATGCCCTTGCCCTCGGTGTTGGTTACTACCATCGAGACAATCTATTATTAACTACAGGTGTAACACTCAATAGCCACCTTATGGCTAATGTAGGTGTTACCTATAAACCTGGTAAGTCTAATATGACGAGCCACCCACAAAACCTTGAAGCTCGCGTACAAGCGTTGGAAACACAAAATAAGGAACTTCAAGAAACAGTACGTCAGCTCATGTCTAAATTAGACAAATAATACTAGCTAGCTAGATAACCATCCCATATTCTATTTAGCTAGGCTGTAACTTTTATATATTTTAAACACTTACAGAATAATCCTTATAATAAAACAATCTTAATACAATATTTATAAAATTACTAAACCTCTTTAACAAACAAGCCCCCGTAGGAAAACCTACGGGGGCTATTTGTTTAACAACGACCATATAGCTAATTGAGAGAAAGAATAAGATATCCAAAAGGATTGTAATTGCTTTGTATCTAGGAGTAATTGCATATACTTGAATACCTGTGTATAAATTTATGTATAGTACGTAAGGGTTGTCTATATATAAAATGCTATACGGTCATGGGTATAGTATAGACCTAAAAACACTACTATTATGTGATTTTCTACACATTTCTATGTAAAAAATAAAGAGGTAACAGCTAATGTTGTTACCTCTTTATATGCTTTTACAATTATGTCTGTTGTTTAGCGAATGCGTTTAACTCGATTATTGTTGTCATGCATAGCTTCTTTCAAGCTGTAGATTACCATTTCGTTCATGTAGAAACGTAATTCATCATTAGACATGTTAGCTGTATTCTTTTCAAGAATTGCCAAGATTTGACGTTCATATGCAGCTTGGTTCATGTCAGATACAGTTGTATGGTTTGTAAAGAATTCTTTGTAATCTAAGTACAAGCGATCTAATGCTACGCGAGCATAGCTCTCTTTTTTATAGCGATGGCTTGTGATGTACCAGCTACGACGAACATTCATGTAGTACAACACGTTATTAGTATAACGTTGTTGACCAGACATTACGCGATTGTCGTCTTGGATTAAAGCATTGCTCATCCCCAATTGGAATGCTGCAAATTCAGATACTACAGCTTTTACCTCTTCACTAGGAACAGCAAGAGAGATTTCTTGTTGTTCTGCAGTCAAAGGAGCCGCAGGTTGTTCAGGCATCATCAAAGGATCTTGAGCTGCATTAGCTTGACCACAGAAACATACACCGGCAATTGCCATAATAGGTAATAATTTTGTTAATTTCATAGATCTCCTCTCTGAAAGCCGCCCACCCCAGAGCGGCTTCATTGTATTATACACTCGGATCTCTTAATAGGTACTATTTAGTAAGGCCCACTTGTTTCATGAGCATTGCGATTTGAGCTTTCATCTCTTCATTATCACGTTGTACTTGTTCGTACTTAGCGGACAACTCTTCATCGCGTTGTTTCATGCGCAAGTTTTCTGCTTTCAACGCAGTTACTTCATCTTGCATTACATAAGCAGAGCTAATTGGACCACCTTTGTAACGTGCTGGAATTGCTTTCTTAGCATCGGATGTACCGAATTTGTAGGAAATACCAGCATTTACCATGTTATCATGAGCACCTAGAGATACCCCCATATGAAGCAATGTAGATTCATTTGTATAGTGAGCTAAACCAATAGCAGCAGCAGTGCTACCTTTGTAGTTACCAACAGCCGCCAAGACTTGTGTAGGTTCTAATGGATCATATTGCAATGGTTTAAGACCTGCCATCGCTGCGCTAGCTGCGCCAACATCAGCAATTTTACCGTCTACACTGCTCATAGCATTACGTAATTGGTTAACGTTAACCGCATCAGTGCCATTAATGCCTGGCGCCACATTAGTAATCGTATTATTACCATTGTTTAAACCATTTTCTGTAAGGCTTACAGTGTGACCTGGTACAGGTTGACCGTTGATGGATGGAGTAATTGTGATACCACCACCATCTACTTTCGTATCTACTGTGTAAGGAATAGTTGTATTAGTTCCTGGTACAGTTTTTGTATACGTAGTAGAACCGTCTTTAAGGTTGAGGTCCTTAGCCAACTTGATATCGTATCCGTCACCACCTGCATTTTTCACAACAGCGATGTTGTTATCGCTCAAACGATTTACATCAGCACCACCTTTAAGGTTCATTGTATCGCCTAAACCGCGAACAACTTTACCATCGTTACCAGCTTGGTCACCTTGGAATACACGACCATTTTTAGCTTTTTCGTTAAAGTCGTCGTTAACAGCTTTCAATTGATCTTCTGTTGCCGCACGACCTGTAACAGCTACAGGGTTATTAGGATTCCATGTTTTATTGTCCAAACCTGTTACAAAGTTACCATTTTGGCCACCGGAGTTTTGGTTGCCCATGATTACATCGCCAGCTTTCACAGTATTACCTGCTGTGACAGAACCTGTGCTGCCGTCAATTGTAACTTGGTTAGCACCATTACCTGCAGTAATCGTACCAGTAGACCCATCAACAGTGATTTGTTTAGTTGGATCTGTACCAAGTGTAATTGTATCGTTCAAGGACATCTTGATAGCTGTGCCATCTACAGTAGTCTTGATGTTGCCATCGCCTTTGAGGTCGATAACTTCACCAAGAGGTTTCTTCACGGATTGACCATCCTCTGCTTTAAGACCGAAGCCTTGCGCTTTGATGTCTTCCATTGCTGTGTGTAATTGACCGCCATTTACAGCATCTTTGCTGCCTGCGCCAATTATACCATCAGCTACATTAGTGATTTTCTTATCACCAGCATCAATGCCGTCTTTAGTTACCTTAGGGCCATTTTCGATAGTCAAACCATCTTTATTGATTGTAACAGCTTTATTACCACCATCGTTGATTTGCAAGCCATCTTTAGTCAACTTTGTCGCTTCGTTAATGCCGTCTTTGATAGTTACGCCATTTGTATCCATCTTAGTATCGCCTGTTGTTACTGTGTTTGCAGTTACAGTGTCTACATTAAGGTCTCTGCTCAATGCTACTTTCACAGCACCATTATCTACGGATGTCGTAATGTTTGTACCGTCACCTTTCACAGTTACAGTGTCACCAAGCGATTTCTTAACAGAAGCGCCATCTTCAGCAGTTAAACCGAAGCCCTTAGTCTTGATTTCTTCTACCGCTGTATGTAATTGACCGCCGTTAACAGCATCTTTACTGCCTGCACCGATTATGCCGTCAGCTACGTTAGTGATTTTCTTATCACCAGCGTCGATACCATCTTTAGTCATAGATGGACCATCTGTAATTGTAATGCCGTCTTTAGTAACAGACGTCAACGGATTACCTGCTGCATCATTAATAGTCATGCCACCACCGTTTACAACATTGTTGCCATTTGTACCATTATTGAAAGTAGCAGAATTTAAGCCTTTAAGGTCTTTTGCAACACGGAGCATCAATGTATCAGTACCGTCAGAGATAACACCGATGTTATCTTCTGCGGAAAGTTTAGTCGCATCTGTAACGCCACCCTTAACATTGACTTGGTTATTAAGTTTTTTCTTGATTACAGTACCAGTATCGCCACCGTAGAGCATGCCGTCGTCCATTGTAGCTACTTGGTGTTCACCAGTATTGTCTGTGTACACAATGCGTGTAATACCATCGACACCGTCTACACCTTTTTCGCCCTTAACACCTTTAGCAGCATCGTCATAGCCATTCTTAACAGACATATCGATACCATTGGAACCGTCCTTGCCGTTTGTACCAGCAGGGCCTGTTAAGCCGATATGACCTACGCCGTCTTTACCGGAGATAGAAACTGCATCTTTGCCGTCAGCACCTGTAATACCTACCTTACCATTGTTGCCGTCTTGACCAGCTACGCCAGTAGGACCAGTAATGGATACACCATCTTTGCCATCTCTACCATCTTTGTTTACTTTGATGGAATCAGCAACGATGTCTTTATTCATCTTCACGTTAATAGTTGTGTTACCAGCTGTATCTTGATCGATGAATGTTTTGATATTTTCACCGCTGTACTTAGCATCAGCTGCAGTGCCTTCGCCTTTTACAGTTACAGTAGAACCTAATTTGTTAGTTTGAACACCACCAACATTAGCATCGAATTTCAAACCTTTGTTGATCAACGCGTCGGAGCTGTCTTTGATTTTATCAGTTAAGTAGTCTACGTTAACTGCTTCGCTACCGTCGTTGCCAGTTGCGTACGCTACATTAGTTACGTGAGTACCACCAGATTTATTAGTGCTGTTGTACGTAGGACCTTCATAAGTCACTTTAGATTTATCTGCTGTGTTTGTAGCAGGGTCCAAATCATACTTAACGGCACGGTCATCTAATTTATCTAAGTTAGATTTAGAAGCTACGTCCTTGATTGTTACTGTTTCAGTTTGGTCTGTATGGTTTTTATCTTGTACAGTCAACGCTACATCGCCGTTGCTATCTACTGTGTAATCACCATTGGAGCCAGCTGTTTGGTTTTGAACTAAACGATAATCTGTGGAGTTGGAGCTTTGATTGTTGATAGCCTCTGTAACCTTTTTCAACTGATCTTCTGTAGCAGCACGGCCACTAACAGCAGTTGGATTTGTTACGTCCCAATCTTTATTATCAAGGCCTGTTACATAGTTGCCAGTATTAGCTGCAGGTGTGCCATCAGATTGTTTACCCATCACAATATCGCCAGCCTTAACTGTTTCCGTAGCAGTTACAGTATTAAGACCTTTAAGATCTTTTGCTAATCGAACTTTCAATGTATCTGTACCATCGGATACAACACCGATGTTATCGTCAGCTGTAAATTTGGCTGGATCTGTAATGCCACCCTTAACATTTACTTGATTGTTAAGTTTTTTCTTGATTACAGCACCAGTGTCACCACCGTACAACATGCCATCGTCCATTGTAGCAACTTGGTGTTCACCAGTGTTATCAGTGTACACAATACGTGTAATACCATCTACACCGTCTACACCTTTTTCGCCCTTAACACCTTTAGCAGCATCGTCATAGCCATTCTTAACAGACATATCGATACCATTGGAACCGTCCTTGCCGTTTGTACCAGCAGGGCCTGTTAAGCCGATATGACCTACGCCGTCTTTACCGGAGATAGAAACTGCATCTTTGCCGTCAGCACCTGTAATACCTACCTTACCATTGTTGCCGTCTTGACCAGCTACGCCAGTAGGACCAGTAATGGATACACCATCTTTGCCATCTCTACCATCTTTGTTTACTTTGATGGAATCAGCAACGATGTCTTTATTCATCTTCACGTTAATAGTTGTGTTACCAGCTGTATCTTGATCGATGAATGTTTTGATATTTTCACCGCTGTACTTAGCATCAGCTGCAGTGCCTTCGCCTTTTACAGTTACAGTAGAACCTAATTTGTTAGTTTGAACACCACCAACATTAGCATCGAATTTCAAACCTTTGTTGATCAACGCGTCGGAGCTGTCTTTGATTTTATCAGTTAAGTAGTCTACGTTAACTGCTTCGCTACCGTCGTTGCCAGTTGCGTACGCTACATTAGTTACGTGAGTACCACCAGATTTATTAGTGCTGTTGTACGTAGGACCTTCATAAGTCACTTTAGATTTATCTGCTGTGTTTGTAGCAGGGTCCAAATCATACTTAACGGCACGGTCATCTAATTTATCCAATTCAGTTTTGGACGCAATATCTTTAATAGTAACTGTTTTAGTAGTACCAGATTTTTCATCTTTGACGTTCAAATCAACTTTATTGCCAGTTACAGTGTACGCTTTATCGGTAGCTGCATCATTTTCAACCAAGCGATAATCAGATGCACTTGCGCTCGCTGCTTTTACCGCATCACTAACAGTTTTCAATTGGTCTTCTGTTGCTGCACGGCCAGGTACGAATACAGGATCAGCCATGTTCCAATTTGTATTATCTAGACCTGTTACAAAGTTACCAGTTTGAGTGCCACCTTTGTTATCTGTAGCAGTTTGGTTACCCACTGTAGCTGTGCCAGCTTTCACAGTATCTGTAGCCGTTACAGATTTAAGGCCTGTAATATCTTTAGCGAGTTGCAATTGAAGTTTTGCATTGCCTTGTGCATCAACTGCTGCAGATGTAACACCGATATTGTTGCCTGTTGCAAGGTCAGCTGCGTTAGTTACACCACCGTTTACATCAATTTGTTTGTTAAGTTTAACGTTGGATGTAGCACCCATGTCGCCTTTGAATTTAAGGCCATCATTTAATGTAGCTACTTCTTCTTTAGTACCATCAGGTTTTTCGTATACGATACGAGTTGTAGTTGTACCAGCTGCACCATCTACACCAGGTTGACCATCACGTGTAATGGAAATATTTGTTGTAACACCATCTTTACCGTTGATACCGATTTTACCGTCTTTACCAGCTGGGCCAGTAGCAGTAATTGTTTCAACCTCAAGATTTTTATTCATCTTAACGTCAATTGTTGTGTTACCAGCTGTATCTTGTTTGATGAATGTTTTGATGTTTTTACCACTGTAGTTAGCATCAGCTTCTGCGCCTTCGCCTTGAACCTTTACAGTGGAACCAAGTTTATTAGTTTTCACACCACCAACGTTAGCATCAAATTTAAGACCTTTATTAATCAAAGCATCGGAGCTGTCTTTAATTTTATCAGTTAAATAATCTACGTTAACTGCTTCGCTACCATCATTACCTGTTGCGTACGCCACGTTAGTTACGTGAGTACCACCAGATTTATTAGTGCTGTTGTACGTAGGGCCTTCGTATGTCACCTTGGATTTATCTACATTCCCAGAACCATCTACATCGTATTTAACAGCGCGATCGTTTAATTTATCGAACTCAGTTTTAGACGCAATATCTTTAATAGTTACAGTATTTGTAGTACCAGATTTATCGTCTTTTACCTTCAAGTCTACTTTATTGCTAGTTACAGTATACGCTTTGTCAGTAGCTGTATCGTTTTCAATCAAGCGATAGTCACTAGAACCGGCATTCGCTGCTTTCACCGCATCACTAACCGTTTTCAGTTGATCTTCTGTAGCTGCACGGCCAGAAATGAAGACAGGATCAGCCATATTCCATGCTGTGTTACCTAAACCTGTTACAAAGTTACCAGTTTGAGTGCCACCTTTGTTATCTGTCGCAGTTTGGCTACCCGCTGTTGTAGTACCAGCTTTCACAGTATCCGTAGCAGTCACTGTTTTAACATTGAGGTCTTTATTCAAAGCCACTGCAATTGTGGAGTCATCACCAGTTTGAGTGATTTTTGTAGTGATATTCGCATCGCCAGATACAGTTACGGTAGAGCCAAGTTTATTTGTCTTAACATCATTGTTGTCTGCGTTAAACTTCAAACCTTTGTTGATGAGCTCAGTTTTTGTATCGTTAATTTTTGTAGTTAACTCAGATTTTGTAGAATCCAATTCCGTTTTAGACGCGATGTCTTTAATTGTTACAGTCTTCGTATTCGCTGGAGTACTACCATCTTGCACTGTTAAATCAACTTTATTGCCAGTTACAGTGTACGCTTTATCAGCAGCTGCACTGTTTTCTACTAATCGGTAATCTCCCGCTGATGCTACATTGACCGCATATGTTTTATATGTGCCATCTGTACCTTCTGTAACAGTTGTATTTTGACCAGCAATTACTTTTACGGCCTTTTGAGCCTCTTCACGGATAACAGTTTTACCATCGTTATTAATGTTGGACAAATTTGTTTTGGCAACCTTAGTAGGATCAACGTCAACTGTATAGTTGCGAACCCCACTTGCGTCAGGCGTACCACCTGTAAGGGTCATCAAACCGCTAGTACCTAAGGAAACCTTTGTATCCATAGCATTTACAGTATATGTTTTTTGACCTGTTGTAGTATCTACAGTAGCTGCTGGAATTGTTACATTATTACCAGCCTCAACGATTGTACCTAATGCAGTGATATTCTTTTTACCTACATTTGTGATGTTGGAAAGATCTTTATTAGCTGCATTGTCAATTTTATTCTTTGTATCATTTGTTAACGTTACATCGATAGTTTGGTTATTAGCTTTAGTCGTTACATAAGTGCCATCGCCTTTTACAGTCAATGTTTGTTTATCTAACAAAACATCATTTTTGCCGTTATTGTCATTCGTATTGCCTGCAATTTTAAGGTTTACATTGCGCAATTGAGCTACGTTAACTGCATCTGTGTCCTTTGTACCAGCTGCAAGGTTTGTAATTTGACGTGTTTCATTACCAACACTAGTGCTTTGACCTACAGATACAGCACCCAATGTGGATGTTGCTACATTGCCTGTTAAAGCAGTGTATTTATTGGCACGGTTATCCGCTGCGCTTACATCATAACCAGCTATGCCAGCCGCCGTATTCGCTACGGAATTAGAACCTAATGCTACACCATCATCTTCAGTTACCTTTGCTGTGTAACCTAATGCAGTGGAATTATCACTTGTCGCAGTTGCATCCGCACCAAGTGCAGCACTAAAGTTACCCGCTGCAGTAGCACGTACGCCTGCGGCAGTAGCATTTGTACCTGTCGCACCTTTATTATCATAGTTCGCATCAGCAGATGTACCCTTAGCGCTAAAGAAGTTAGTTTGTGCCGCTTCTACCGCCTCTTTAACAGTGTGATACGTGCTATTTTTGATATTAAAATCAGGCGCTTTGTAGGTAGAGCCATTTGCTTCATAGCCAGTATATGTTGGACCCGCAATGGTCTGTGCCAAGTTATTATTTACATAACGCAATTGTTTAATCGTTGCTGCGTCATTATCATTTTGACCCCCTGCAACGTTAACGATACGACGTGGTGTGCTACTATTACCTACTGCTACTACGCCCGCCTCTGCAGGGTTCATTTCATTTGTGAAAGCAGCATATGTATTTACTAGAGGATCGTTAAATTCTGTACCTGCCCCAAGTGCAATAGAGTTATTAGCACTAATTTTAGCACCAGAACCTAATGCCATGGAGTTTTCACCAGTAACTTCAGCGCCATTACCAATTGCTGTAGAGTTGTTACTAGATGCTTTAGAAGCAGTACCGATAGCCATAGTGCCAGCTTTACTTGCTTCCGCTGTACTACCAATAGCAAGAGCATTAGCCTCTAATGCTTGTGCCTGACCGCCCAATGCGATAGCATTCGCCTTAGAAGCCTGTGCTGTTCTACCCATAGCGATAGCATTTGTACCTGCCGCAGATGCAGTGTTACCAAATGCGAAAGAATCTGTACCAGTAGCACGAGAGGAATTACCCATTGCTACTGCATTAGCTGCTTTAGTTTTAGCATTGGAACCAAATGCCATGGAATCTGTAGCTGCTGCTGTAGTACGCGCTTTTGTGCCGAATGCAAGAGAACGTGCACCTTCTGTTACAGTATTAGTAGTACCATTATAGGCTGCACTAGGTTCATTACCACTGCCTGGTACTGTGATAGGCTCAGCTGCACCGATGGCAATGGATTGATCCCCCTTCGATTGCGCAGAATAACCCAAAGCAAAACTACCAGTACCACTCGCCCAAGAAGTTGTGCCAATAGCTGTAGAAAAATTACCTGTCGCTGCTGATTGGCGCATCATCGCTAGAGAGTTAAAGCCACTAGATAAGGAAGCCGTGCCAATAGCCATAGCAGATGGTTTTGTGGACTGTGCATAATTACCAAGGGAAAAAGATAAACCACCTGTAGCTTGAGCATAATCGCCAATAGCCACACCAGAATAATACGTAGGATCACTAGCCTCTTGAATCTTCGTATTGTGACCAATGGAAATACCATTTAATGCACTACCAGAATAATATCCAGTAGTAGCAGTGCCATCTAAGGCACTCATATTACCAGGGTTATTATAATTGTATAAATAACTCCATTTATTACCACCATTTTGAGCTGTTGCATAGCCAGCATTCACGCCATCAATCATGATAGCCGCTGCATTTACAGATGTAATATTCACACCCGCCAACAATGCAGCTACAGCCATAACTGTACTCACATGGGTATATGTTTTACCAGTATGTAAGGATTTAACCTTACCTCCACTGCTTTTTACGATTTCCGAAACAACTACATAACACTTTTTGGTTTTACTCCAAATAACATTGTAAATCCGATTCATAATTTAACCTCTAGCTTACAATACACATAAATAAGTTCTTACTCTCAATGACTTTACTGAAACTTCACCATTTCTTCATAATCATTGAATGTTCTAATCATATCAAAATTTTTCTATGCAGTAAATAAAAATTCATTTTATATTCATGTGTTAGAATGTTTATAAAATATCGCCAATAATGAGCCGTTTCTACCTCATAATAGCTGGTTACTCCGTCATAATGCTCATTTTTTCTATAATTTATATGATTTTACATGTTATTTTTATAAATAATTTACAACTAATTAAAGATTTGTATATAATTCGGGATGAAAAAAATCTAGAGTTTAAATTTACTATTTCCAGTTTACTACTTGAATTGCAATAAGTATTACTGTTTTCGTTAGATCCTCGTTGCCAGGCTGCATAGGCTGCATCTTGCATTCAGATCAAGGATGGCAGTATCAGCATAGCAGTTATTAAAAAACATTAAAAAATCACGCTATCATCCAAAGTATGTCTCGAAAAGGAAACTGTTTGGATAATAGCGTGATGAAAAACTTCTTTGGTTTACTAAAGTCAGAATTGTTATATTTAGAGAAATTTACTTCCTATGAAGATTTTATCAATAAATTAAGAGATTATATTGATTATTACAATACGAAACGTATTAAGCTCAAACAAAAAGAGGTAACGACCATTATCGTTACCTCTTTCCTATGTATATTTTGTTATATCTATTGCTTAACGAACGTGTTTAGCATGTTTAGCACGCATAGCTTGTTTCAAGCTGTAGATTACCATTTCGTTCATGTAGAAACGTAATTCGTTGTTGTTCATGTTTTCAGTATTCTTTTCAAGAATAGCTAAAATTTGGCTTTCATATTCAGCTTGGCTCAATTGGGATACTGCAGGATTCTTAAAGAAGTCTTTGTAATCCAAATACATACGATCTAATGCTACGCGAGCATAGCTATCTTTTTTATAGCGATGGCTTGTGATGTACCAGCTACGACGAACGTTCATGTAGTACAACGCATTGTTAGCAAGACGTTCTTGACCAGATACACGGCCAGTATTTGGTTGATTAAGTTGGAATGCTGCGAATTCAGCAACAACTGCTTTTACTTCTTCGCTAGGAACTGCAAGAGAAACCTCTTGTTCGTTCACAGTCATAGGTGCAGATGCTTGTTCAGGCATCATCAATTGATCTTGAGCTGCATTAGCTTGACCAGCGAAACATACACCGGCAATTGCCATAATTGGTAATAATTTTGTTAATTTCATAGTTCTCCTCTCTCGAAGCGCCCTCCCCAGAGCTACTTCATTTATCATGTACTAGATATTATCTCTTTAGGAACTGTTATCCCCATAGAAATCCCCATACTAAGCATGGTAAATTTATTAATACAGTCAGTAAGCATCTATCAATAATGATTCCGTAGCTTACTGTTTCATTAGTATACACGATACATCGTATTTCGTCTATATAATTTTGCCTTAAATGTAGAAGAAAAATGAAGAGGTGCTATGTGCTTAACTCTATGACAAATACTATAAAAGCCTCCTAATAATACAGTTATAACTCTACTATTAGGAGGCTTGATATATTTGGGCTATTTTACAAAGTAGTATTTATTAAATCTTCCTTAGAATTTATGTGTAAATCCTGCATTCACAGACCAGCCAGCTTTATAGTCGCCAGATAGACCTGTACTAATATCAGCGAAGATGCTGTTATTTGCATTGAAGCCATAACGGCCACCGAATGCTAGATCGGTCCAAGTACCTTTAATATCTTCGGATGTGTATTTAGTAGTAGCACCACTTGTGTAAGTTGTTTTTACTGTACCAGAGAAGGCATGGTTCACGCCAACGCGAGTATAGATATTACCTGCACCGAAGTTTTTACCGATTTCAAGGCCAAGACCACCTGCTGTGCTGCTCACACCAGATTGATCTACATGCATGCTACCAGCATTGAAACTGTCACCTCCGAAGTGAGTGTAGCTCAATTGTGCTTGTGGTTCAATATATGTACCATTTGAAAGCTTCACAGTTTTACCGTAGCGTGCACCGATAGAGTATACATTAGCTTTAGTCTCGCCAGACAGGCTTTCACCAATTTCATTGCGAACAGTGAAGTCGTTAGAAGCACGGCCTACTTGAGATTCGATATGGATATATTGGTTGTTACCAAGATCTTTCAACCCATACGCACCAACAGCAAAGGCTTTTTCCTTGCCAGTACCGTTAAATACGTAATCATCGTTGCCACGGAGGTAAGAAACTTGGCCACCTACGGTCCAACCACTGCTAGTTTTAGCATCGTAACCGCCTTGAATACGTGTATACGTAGTATCTGTGTCGATACCTGTTGCATTGAAGCTGTATTTACCGCCTCCAACACGAGCCCAAATACCTGTAGGTTCACCTTGTTGCAATACGCGTGGACGATACATATTATCCGTCAATGTTCTCCAACCGTTGATATTACTCATGATAGCAGAACGAGCGCCACGCATATGAGGTGTATCAAAATCACCTACCACAACATGAATATGACCGTTGTTCTCAGGTTTTGGAGCCGGAGCTGGTGTTGGTTTCACCTCTGGTTTTGGTGCCGGAGTTGGTGCTGGTTTCATCTCTGGTTTTGGTGCTGGAGCCGGAGTTGGTTTTACCTCTGGTTTCGGAGCCGGAGCTGGTGTTGGTTTCACCTCTGGTTTTGGTGCCGGAGCTGGTGTTGGTTTCACCTCTGGTTTTGGTGACGGAGCTGGCTCTGGTTTTACTTCTGGTTTTGGTGTTGGCTTAGGTTGTGGCTTAGGCTCAGGTTTTGGAGTCGGTTTTACCTCTGGTTTCGGTGCCGGAGCTGGTTTATTTTCACCATATACGTATTTACCTTGACCATTTTTATCTGCTTGCCAAGTAATAGCCCCTTCCTTAGCGTAACCTTCAGTCAGCACCTTAAAGCGTGCAGACTCAGCACCATTAGAAGCAATGCCTACAGTACCTTGAAGGTTTCTTTCACCATTTACATAGTTATGATAGTAAATCTTGTGAGCCAAATTATCTAAAATTTTATTTACATTATCCTCAGAGGATACATCAAGCCCTTTTTGACTAGAGAATACATGGGCGTACGCATTAGGTGCTGCACTTGTAATATGAATATCTCCTCCCCAGAAGGACTCTGGCGTTAAACCATTAAAGATTTTTCTTGATGCTGCATCTGCTGGATCTTCTGGAGTACCATACTCATCATTTATATCGTAAAAGAAATTTACATGACCTTCTAACTTATCGATATGAATTTCATTATACTCATCTTGAATTACTGCATTCGCATAGTTACGACTCTTGGAGCCTACAAGTCTATGTACATGGCTAGGTTGCGTACTACCACTTAAATTTCCTTCATGCAAACCAGCTTGGTAGAAATGATCCCAATAACCATAATCGCCAAGAAATACATTAATATGGCTTGGATGTTTAGCATCTTTATCTGCTAAATTAAATGCTAAACCGTCCCATAGTGACAATTTACCATCAATACCAATATTAATCTCAGACGCATGATTTGGATCACTTTTAACAATAACATCACCTACTAAAGATAAGTCCTTGCCGATAAAATTGCCTGTATTACCATCTACGCCAATATTAACAGTACCACCTTGAGCTACTGCAATAGGAGTACTCATAGTATGAACATCATAAACGCCTTCCTTAAGAGTAACAGTACTGCCACCTTTACTGCTAATAAAAGGCTTATTATTATCGCCAATATTAGCCACTGCTCTATCAATAGTAACTGTACTACCAGTATCTGCCTCAATCGTAGATACTTTGTTTGTCATTGCACCAGCCGTGAACTTCCCACCGTTATTTGCAGTAATATGTGCACCAGTAGGTGAAGTAACTAATGTACTCCCCGCCATTGCATACTGACCTACAGAGCTAGCAATTGTCAAGGCAATTGCTAAGGATAATTTCGCTTTACACATGCGTTTCATAAAAACCCTCTCTAATCTACACTATAAATTACTATTAAATATTTTTAATTATAATTTATAATTAGAGCCTTGTAAATATGAGGGAAAATTGTCACATGTTGTATTTAACAATATAAAAAGCAGTAACTATAGTTACTGCTAACATATACGTATATATTTTTTTGTATATTTCTATTTATAGATTCTTATTGATTCGCTTATATGTTCGCCATATAATTATCTTAAGATAGTCAGGCGAGGTTGGGCCTCTCTTCGTTTAATGAAGGGAGGGTTGTTTATGAGTGATTATGAGTTGATCATGATAATTCTAGAGGCAATGACGGTTGTCATTGCCTTTGGTGCACTTGTGGCTCTTATTTGTCTTGGAAAAGACAAATAGCCCTTCGTTATCCCCTGGATAATTAGGTAACTGAAAGGCCATTTCATCAATTTTTTGTAACTGTGAGATGAGCCCGACGGAACCACTCGTTTGGCTATCTGTTTATATTATAGGGTTTATATCATATATCGTCAAATACAGATAAACAATACTAATATGTTGTATTATAAACCAAGAGGCAGCGATTATCTCGCTGCCTTTATTATTTCTATTATTTACGTACTAGACCTATTATATCTATTATTTACGCGCCACGCGCATAGCCGCCATCATTCCTGGGGATTTCCAGAGCGATTGGCCTTTATCACTTACGAGTTTATCGTTATTGTAAAATACATCTGCATTGTAGTAGTCATCATTGCCAGATGTTACTTTATAACTCAAACCAGCCGTTGTGTACACTGTAAAGTTGAGGATATCCCCCACTCGTTTTACAGAGTCTTGGTCTACATACCAGCTATTGCCGTGGTACGTCGTAGCATATACATCTTTACGAGCTTCTACGTCACGAGTATTAATGCCGATCAATACGAGTAAAGCTGCCATTATATATAGAAATTTGCGCATTGTAATAACCTCCATTTTATGGTGAAAATACTTGTATAGTATATCCAAAAACGGTGAAAATCTCATTAAAACTTCAGCTTTTTCTCTATTCTTGATTGTATACGTTCACTAGAGCACGGTTCTCTGGTTCACTTTCGTAGGTTCACATAAGAATTATCATAACGATTTTATTCTTGATTGAATACGATTAAGGGTTGGTGTAAGAGCTTTCATGACTGGTTTTTCTATGAAAGCTAACCGCATATAGTCTAGCACCATGCCAAATATTCCTCTCTCAAACTATTAGTATTTTATACATCAGTTTATTCTTTAGAGTCTAATATGCTCGTCTTTAGCATATACGACTCAGTACGGCCATACTTTACTTTTATAAGATAATCTTTAGGAATTTGTTTAAACCTAGTAAAGATAGTCCCTCTACTTTTACCACAAGCATTCATAATTTCAGCTTTACTAATACCTACGCCTAATGAAAATAGCCGTGCTTGTAGTAACAAGATGTATATTTCTCGTAATAGCGGATCTGTAATTTCATTAGCTTTGAAAAATTGCTCTAACTTTTGTTTTTCTTCGGATAAACGATTGATTCGCTTATTCAATAGTTCAGTAGCATTATCGATGGTTTTCTCTATAAGCATCATAAAAGCAATTATAAAATAAGTTACATCACCGCCGTTAATCTCGGCAGTAGTCATTTTAAAAGCATCATAATATTCTTTTTTATTATTATTAATGACCGCAGACAAACGTAACGCCACAAGAGGGTGAAAGTATTTTGCTAAATAAGCCGTTGAAATAAACCGATTTGTACGCCCATTTCCATCATAGAATGGATGTATATAGCCAAAGTAATAGTGAAAAAGAGCTACCCGAATAGGAAGAACAAGCATCTCATCATTAAGAACTGCTAAAGCTTGATCCATCTCTTGTATAATACGCGACTCAGGTAATGTCCCTCTATGAATCACTTTACCTTGATGATTAACTATATCTACAGAGTCTCGTCTGAATATATCTCCATCGGGCTGATTTTTATCATCTATCTCACTACTAATGATATCTTCAAATAACGCTCTTATATCTGGGCTACTTTCAAAGGTAAAACCATGAGGATTCTCAAGAATAGCCTTATATTTACTAATAATACTTGAAAACCTAAGTTTATCATTTTCTCTGTTTTGTATAGCCTCTTGGATTTCTCTTCGACTACTATATACGCCTTCAATATCATTAGTCGCCTTAATTTCAGTAGATAAGAAGGCATTCATAACATGAGAAATCAGGACTGTAGGAACCTCAGAAACTAAAGTAATAAACGCACTGCGCTTTTCTTCTAAAGATAGTAACAGCATTACTAATACAGGGTGATACATAAAAAATGCACCATATGTATTACGCCTATTATATTCATGGATAGGAATAGGTAAGGATATCGAGCTTTCAGAGTTGCGACGATTATCTAATATACGTTGCCACTCAGCTGGCTGTTTATAATAAATCTTATGCATAGGTTCAAACTTCATCATGTCCCTCCTATCTAACCTAGATAACGATTATAGTAAAAGTACAAAATAATATTATTTTATACTCTAAATGTTATTAATCATAAAGTAATGTTCAAAATCTTTATATTTTGAACATTACTTTATCTAATTATATTAATTATGTTCAAAAATAGCAAATTTTGAACATCAATTAAAAATATTAAGTATATTTAAATGAGTAGATACTACCATAAGAGTACAAAAGAGGCTGCTCCACATGAGCAGCCTCTTAAAGTATCTAAATATTATCTTATTAGATTAGATACCGCATGATATCTTCCTAGCTTAATAACTTAATAGCTTAAGATATTGAGTATTACATTCTTAGATTAGAACGTGCGTTTTACGTCTACGCCTACTAGGTATGCAGTTTTATCTTTCTTTTCAGTCATGTTGTGAAGTCTAGATACGCCTACCTTCGCAGCTAAGGACCAATCGTTAGATAATTTACGGCTGTGATCAACCCACACGTTAAGGGCTTTTGCATTTGTATTGAGTTCGCGGTTTAGACGCAAGTACTCAACGTTGAAGCCTGTTAAGTTTGCTTTTTTATCCCAGTGACCAAGGCGAGCATACAAACGATTACTGCTGTTGCCCATGTAGTCACCCATGATATTCCCTTTGTGTACATAACCATCGTTATAGGACCAGTGAGCATACCACCAGTTACTTGTTTTACCGCCTTCTAAGCGAAGGTTCCAGTCGTCGTGGTTGCCAAGTTTTGGCAAGTACACGCCTGCAGTCCAAGCGATTTTAGATGGGCTTGGAATAAAGCCAAGGCCGGTTGCTTGGTCTTCACCATATACCATGCCATATACCTCCATGGATGGTAATGTCCATTTAATATCGTAACCAGCAATGCTATTCCATTTATCTTTGGAGCGGCTAGCTTCGTTTTTACCAGTCAAGAAGCGACCATAGTCGGAAAGGCTCAAGTGACGGCCTGCACCACCCATGATGGATGTTAAGCTAGCACCTACTACAACGCGTTTTGTAGGAGATACTTCAACACGAGCACCTACAAAGTTTGGATGTTTCACGTCGTTGCGATCATCAGACAATTTCGCATATACGAAGGTCGGCTTAATCGAACGCAAGAAACGGAACGTACCGCCTACTTTTACAGGGTTAATAGTCGTTACTTTCACACCTGTTAAAGCATTCATATTGTTGGACAGATTGAGGGATGATTGGTGCATAGGGCCCCACCAAAGCTCATCTTTACCAGCTTGTACCTCTACGGCACCGATATGTGTTTTCACGTAGCCGTTTACGAGGCGTGCACTGTTGTCACCAGCAAATAGATCAGCGCGTGGTGTTATGGCGTACGCTACATGATTGCCCGCCGTACCGCGAATGTGCATTTCACCGCTCACAGTAGTGCCGCGATTGTATTTATAACCATTGTTATTGGAGTTCAATGGTTGATACGTGCTCGCCGTGCGAACCCAACCACCACGGTTTTGGTTGTACTCTGGAGAATTCGTAGATGTCACAGATACAGTAGCAGAGTCGACTACTACTTTAGACTCTTGTTTTCCTGTTGCCAAAGTTTGGATATCATCGGCATACTCAGTTTCAAGATTGTGAAGCATGGATTGAACGAATTGTGGTGTATTCGCATCCACTTTACCATTTGCTTCTTGCACCCATTCAGCCACTTGTAAACGGCTGTAAGGCTTGGATGTTGGCAATGTATCGATATAGCCTTGGGCATGCAAGGAATCGATCATGTCATATGTTGTGGAATTTAAATTTACATTTGGTGATACAATTTGTGCACCATAAACTGGAGCGATGGCCATTGCCATAATAGCGCTTGTAACTAATAATTTAATACGTTTCACCCGATAACTCTCCTCAGTGTAATAAAAATTGTACGATTAAACATACTATGTCTCTCAAAAATAATAGTTAGTATAAGATAACAACTACTTTCACAGATAACAGAACATTAACCCTCTTGAGCCAAGTAATCCATAAGCAGTTGATAGCCTTCTTTCATGTTAATTTGAGGCGCCCAGCCCAAAGCTTGGATCTTGTCCGCCGTTAAATAATACTTCACAGTTGGTGCATAGCCATAGTTATTCGTTTCAGGAATGTCGATCACTACGGAAATGCGTCCCCCTACGACCTCATGAGCCACGAGTTTTGCAATGTCATAAATGCTACGCGTTTCCTTAGCATTACATATATTATAGGCCTCTCCCGGAGCGCCAGCTTTCAGCAATACTAAAATACCCGTTAAGGCATCGGTGAGATAACAGAAATTTGATAAAGACTCGCCCTTGGTGTGCAATACAATGTCTTTATTTTGCAAAGCACTCTTTGCAAATTGAATCGATACGCGATTGTCCTCACCAGATACGCCAGGCCCAAAGGTTTGTGCCAAGCGAGCAATGGTGACGTTCACACCGTATTCCTTGGCATACGCATAACAGTAACATTCGCAGGCGCGCTTGCCTTCCGAATAAGAACTGCGCGTGTCTAGATGATTGATATACCCCAAATCATCTTCGGTCATTGTTTGGTAATCCTCGTATTGGATGCCATATTGCTCCATAGAGGACAAATAGACCATGTTTTTAATGTTTTGTACTTTTGAAAGCTCCAAGCATTCCACCGTTTGATTGATGGATGTATGCAAGGTTTCTACAGGATTGCTGATAAAGAACTTGGACTGCGTTGGTGATGCGGTATGAACAATATAGTCGATAGGCTCAGCAATATCCTTTACGTTTACGTTCGTAATGGTAAAAGAATCTCTTCTAAAGCCTTCAAAAACAGCTTCTGCTTTTTCTATATTGCGCACGTGACCGATTACGCGGATATTTGTATGTAATACATCATTAGCAGTTAGAATGGACTTGATGAGCATAGACCCAATCAAGCCAGTAGCACCAGTAATTAAAATAGTGCAACCACTAAAGAAAGTAAACAAATCCTTGTTGCCATTGACGGTCCGCATCAACTCGTCTTGTAGTACTCTGTTCATTATCTATCCTCTAAGTAACTATAAACCAATAACATTCATACTATCTTGTACATCTAAATAGGCTTTAAATGTGTAGAAGTCGATTGGCGTTGTAATCTTAATGTTTGCAGGCAAGCCCTCTACTAGATATAAGGTGTGCCCAAAGTGCTGCATCATGGACGCAGAATCAATGAACTCTAATTTCTCTTCATTCGCCTTTAGATGAGCCTTATGAATATCGCGTAAGAAGAAGCACTGCGGTGCCTTGGCAATTACGCATTGTGAGCGATCTAGAATTGTACCTGCCGTACGAGGCTCCTCCCCTTTTATAAAGGTAGTTTCCGTAGATGGTGCTACGGTAATAGCATTACCATGATGAAGCACGCAGGAAATGCACTCTTCAATCATCGTTTCATTGATGATCGGTCTAACCCCATCATGCAAGAGCACTACAGTGTCATCATCGAATAGTCTGCGACATTCTTCCAAACCACGGAAGATAGACTCCTGACCTGTACTACCACCAGGAATAATGGATACAACCTTCGTTAGACCAAACCTAGCCACCAAGGACTCCACTTGAGGAATCCCAGATGCTAAGGATACTACAATAATCTTGTCGATATTAGGGGCATATTGGAAATGCTCCAACGTATGGACAATAATGGGCTTTTGATTGACTAGCAAAAATTGTTTTGGAATACCGGACGAGCTCATGCGTTGTCCCGTACCACCTGCAAAAATGATAGCTACATTCATGGTAATACCCTCCTGCTTTTTGGGTAACTACTAGTTAGTGAAATTACTCAAATCAGTAGATTACAAAAATCAGTAGATTCTACTAGTTAGTTACATTATGAAGTGTATAAGCAAGTGATGCAAATGGTGCAATATCACTTGGAAGAATACGGTGAGATTTAGGTACGTAGATCATATCCCCATCTTCAAGAGCGATGTTTTGTTTAATATCTTGTTTCTTGATGAAAGCTTCCATATCTACTTCACGTACGTAAACCGTATCATCGATAACACGTACTACTTGAATATGACGTGGACGAGCTTTTCTTGCTGTGCCTTGTGCACTGGAAAGTGCCGCAAATACGTTCATGTAATCAGCGCCTAAACGATAGATACCAGGTTTTGGTACTTCACCCATTACATAGACTTGACGACCGCCGTATTCAGATACGCTAACTGTTAAGTCTGGATCACGTACATATCTAGAGAATTTTTGGTTAAGCAATGCTGTTGCTTCATTCAAAGTAAGACCAGACAATTTAACAACACCAGTATATGGTGTATTGATTCGACCATCTGGGCCAATCATGAGGGTAATACCAGATTTACTTGTCGCATCGCCGCCACCAGTAAAGCCGAGCTCACCATTGCTATATCCTAGCATATGAAGGTTGATTTTATCGTATTTAGATAAACGGTATTCCCCAATATCTGTACGAGCCAAGGAGAATACGCTGTCTTTTGGATCAATGTACTCGCCGTTTTCTAGTACCATCGTCAACTTTTGTTCCTTTGTAGGATGTTTTGTTTTGAAAGTAACGACATCTCTACCTTTAATATGGCTATCAACAATAGATACGTCTTGTACCTCTTGATTATAAGAAGTAGAAACGCCACCCATATACTCAACACCAGCTGCATTTGCCATAGCTACATTACAAGCCAAGCAAGCGCCTACTAATGCCATTAATAACTTACGTTTGTTCATGTTTATCTCCTTAGTATTACCTTTTCTTCAATCTTAACTTCACTAAAACTGAATCACTTAGCTGCTTCTCATAAGCGTTAAAATTAATTACTCGTTGAAGCCCGAAGTAAATAAAAGCGTATACTAACATACTAATAATCAGAATATAAATGGATTTGTTTACATCAATATAAGAAATAATATATAAGCCCGCTACGGTTACTACGATAGTAACGAGGGACAAGCGGAAAATTTCTTTCCAGAAATGAATGATATTCAGCTTCATCGTCCGTTGGTAGTACACATTCATGATGAGGCCATTCCCAAGCACCATGGAAAGGCCAGTAGCCGCCGCACCACCGACGATGCCGTACGCATCAATCCAGAAGTATGCAAGCACTACGTTTAAAGTACCAACGAGAACATACACGACAGCGCGCACATGATATACATTGCGAGCCTGCATGATAGCAAGACCTACGTTCTGAATCAAGTCGATAGTAAAAGGCACAATGATGAGCAAGGTAATGATATATACCAAGTCAAAACCATCGCCAACCCAGTAATGAAGGAAGCTATGGCCAAATACGATAAATCCGCTGAGGATTAAGGACAATAAATAAAACTGTAATCGCCCTATCTTGAGGAATAAGCTTTGGAACTCTTCGTCGCTGCATCTGTTCGTAACCATAGCTGTAATCTTTGGTAACAATGTACCAGAAACGGCGAGAGCAATATTCATATAGTTAATATAAATCTGGCTCGCAATGGCGTAAATCGCAACGGATTCAGCGCCCATTTTCATGCCTAGTAAAAGCTGATTACTTTGCCAGAACACTTGGTCCACAATAGCCACTACGAACATGCTAAGAGACAGATTGCGCATGGCGAGGATAATTTCATTATCCCAGCCACGGTACACCAATCTTGTACCTAGTTTGTTGTGGCAGTAAAGTACTTTTACAATCACCAGCACCACATTGAAGATGGTTTGTACTAACACAACGCTCAACGCCGATGGATAGATCATAATCATACCGATAATCGCAAAGGGTTGTAGCAAGATTTGTAGTAAACTAACGGAACGATGGAATATGAAGCGCTCTTCGGAAATGATGACCGCATCAAAGACCTTAGATGCGAAGAGAACCAATAGGTTCAGTAAGAGCAATAAGAAAATATGTTGAGCACTACCAATCATAGATGGTTCTAAGGTAGCCCCAAAGATATATGGAATACAGAAATAGAATATGAGACCTATGAGACTAAGGAGTATCCCAATACCTACATAGAGGATGAGAGACATCGTCAACAGTTTATCGATTTTCTCTTGGTCTTGTAAGGTCTTATATTTTACTAAAAATCGGGTAATCGTTGCGGACAACCCGAAGTCTAGTACGTTGAAATAAGCGATGATAGAGCCGAGCAATCGGTATAAACCGAACTCAGCAACGCCGATAAAAGACAGTAGAATCGGTACATAAGCTAAGTTGACGATCGTATTGCCTAGCAAGAGTGCATAGGACAACAAGGTGCCAACCTTTCTCTGTTTGGAAAAATTCTGAGACATAGAGTTTCTCCTATTCTACCGATCAAACATCTTGAAGTTAAATTGGTACTCAATATTCATACTCGATGGATATGGGTTACGCCAATTTGAATAGTAATCTTGTGGAATTCCAGACATCATATTTAAGAAGGTGTACATATAAAATAACAATATGATGTAGCCCCATTTAAAGTTGTAGATTTTATCTTTCACTTGCAATAGGAAGTTGGAATTCAAGTATTGGATCGTATACGGCATGATGAGAATAATAAAATACTCAAAATATTTTGTTAAACGCGTAATCGGCAAGGAGAAAGAGAACAAGAAGTGTCCTAAAATCCCTAAGAACCAAAGATTTAACAAACCTTTATACTGTGGCTTCAGTTCCATAATCGCAATGCGAGCAATGGAGAACAAGCCAAATTGTACAAACATGTATAAGCCTGTCATCTTAACGGAGTCTACATCGGAGAGGTAGTTTAAATAACGACCATCTACCTGTAGGATCCCAAAGAGAGCGGATAGGAACGCTAGTACAATATTTAACTTAAATACGATAAACGTCAAAATAAATACGATTGCGTACTTGTACCAAGAGAATACTCTAGTAGGCACAAAGTATAGTACGGCAGCTACGACAGCACTATAATGCATAGATGCAGCAAGGGCTACTACTAATAAATATTTCCACAAACTACGTTCTAAACAGTAACGATAACCCCAGAAAATGAGAACCATGCTGAGGCCTTGACGAATACCGTTTAAGGAGAAGAAATATTGTAAGCAGTAGTATAATGCGACGATTAAAATCTGAACTTCCGTATCTTTTGTGTAATACCTAATACCACTCCACAAGAGCAACATAATTGGCAGCTCATAGGCGATGAACATCACCTGATAAGAGAAGTGGAATTGATGTAAGAATTCAACTAATAACAAAAACGTTGGTTCCGGATAGAGGTCATCGATTTTAACCGTGTCAAATAGCACTATATACCAGTCATAGTCCGTGCCAATTTCATATCTAAATAAGCCAAAGAAGGTTAAGACACACATCACGAGGATGGGCATAAACTTTTTATACTGTGGCGGAAGCAATCGTTCCGCCACAATGGAGGCTAGTATAAATATGGCCAGACCAATCCAAAATGCCATAGGATCACCTAGTCTTTCGTGCCACTCATACGTCTAGTGTATTGAACGTAAATAAATGCACCTGCAATCACTAAGTATAATAAGCCGCCAGCAAGCATTACATAAAGCTTACGTGGCCAAGAATGTTTCAATGGTAATGTAGGCTCGTTGATAACGCGCATATCCATACCATCGATATTTTCTTTAATTTTTAATTCTTCTAAGCTCTTTGTTAACAAGTTGTATGTATCGGCAGATACTTTAGCATTACGTTGTAATTCTAAGAACTTAATGGATTTTTGAGATAATTGATTAGATTGTTCTATGTTTTGTTTAGCCAATGTATCAAGTTGAGCAAGAGCCGCTTGCGCTGCTTCGATGTTATTCTTAGCAACTACGCGTTTTTGTAACAAGTCCATTTGCACTGGGCTAATTGTTACGTTTTCAGAAGCGATGGATTTCGCTACTGTTTTAGCTAATTCGCCTTCTAAGTAAGCAATATTTTCTTTAACTTTTACAACTTCTGGATAGTCATCAGTAAATTTGAATTGTAGTTTTGCTAATTTTTCGTTTTCGCTGAACAATTCTTTACGGATAGATTGAATTTCAGAGTTGTCCGCCATTTGAGAGTCTACTAATTTTTGGTTTTGGCTGTCGATTTGAGCCTCAATAGAACCTAATACAGCATTATTTGTGTTAATTTTTACAGTTTCTTCTGCTTTTGCTTTTTCATAACCAGAAGTACGTTCTAACAAGATTTTCTCTTGTTCTGTTGGAGAGAATACACCATTTTCTTGTTTGTATTTTTCAAGAATCGCTACGTCTGCATCCATTTTTTGTTTCGCAGCTTCGTTTTTCTTTTCCAAGATTTTTACTAATGTAGAATCTTGTGCAGAGCTTACATCAGAAATAGCATTTTTCAAAGATTCTACTACATCACTAGCAATGCGTTGTGCATTTTCAGGAGAATCTGCAGTAATAGTAAAGGACAAGATAGAAGTACCACGAGGATTATCTACTTGCATATATTTTTTAACAAAATCATCAGTATCGAAGTTTTCATTTTCTGCATCTTCATTGCCTAATTTTTTGATAACAGGGTTGATAACCTTGTCACTCTTAAGTACGGACATATAGTCGAGTACAGAGTCACCACTGGAAATACCTGCTAGTGTTAATAATGCAGTGTTTTGTGCCAACGCACCAAAGGCACCAGCTTTTGGTTTTACTTGGATCATTACACTAGATTGATACTGCTTTGGCAGCAAGAATGCTAATAAAAGGAATATTACAAAGATGCCTCCCATTAAAACAAGGAGTAATTTCTTATACTCTTTAATAATATCCTTTATAAGCTGATAGGAAATAACTTTCGGTCCCATACTAATCCTTTCTTTGATAATACTTGAACAATCTAATTCTACCTATTTTTATATCGGTAATAGACTACTACCGCCCAGTAGAGCTTCATTTGCAACAAGCGCACGATTAGTTGCTTCTTCTTGCCTAAACTCGGATCTATTACTAAAGGATGTAATGTAGCCAATCGCTTCACACGATCATAATACGACGATGCACTAGAGTCACCTTGCAATGCGGTGTACTTATTGAGCAATCCGATAACTTGGTGAATGTAAATCGTATTGTAACTATTTGGGCAATACTCCTTTAAAAATGCATATTCTATATCCATCTTGAACACATCATCAGAAAAGGTTTTTTCTGTATATAAGGTGCTCAATGATATTTTTGTATCATAGTGAAAGTATCGATATAGACTTCTTTCTTCAATTTTATAAGATGTAATAAATCTATAATAGGAGAAATTAAAAACTTGGTCCTCTGCAACAGATAAATTCTCATCAAATCGTAAATGATGCTCGTCGATTATGGCTTTTCGATAGAGCTTCGCTACAGGACCGCGAATCCAATCGATAAGATCGTAGTACTCTTCGGCTAAGACGCCTTTTTTAGGTGCCTTGTGGATACGCAAATCAGTTTTATAAGTCTTTCCCGTTCCATCTACATACACATCTTCGATAGAACCGATGACAAGATCCGCATCACCACTAGACTCAATAAAGGATTCCACATAGTTTTGAGAAATCACATCGTCACAATCAACGAAAATAATAAACTCTCCCCGTGCTTCCTCGATGCCTCTATTGCGAGCCGTGCTAACGCCGCCATTTTCTTTATGGATGACACGTATTTTTTCGCTCTTTTGTGAAAGCTCATCACATAGCCCCGATGAGCCATCAGAGCTACCATCATCAATCAAAAGCAGCTCAAATTGTTGATAACTTTGGTCCAATATAGATTGAACACAAGCTTCTAAGTGAGCCTTTGCATTATAGACAGGAATGATGATACTAACGAGCGGTTGTTCCATGGTATTCATCATTTGTTTTTCCAATACACATTAAAATTATGATGGCTTACGCGACGATCCTCAGGGGGTGGCGTCATGTAGTCGCCAAAGGTATTTTCTAAATACTCGATATAACCTTGCGGTGCGTAGAACTCAGTGTCTTCGAAGGGTAATTTCACATAACCGTCGATGGACGTTTTTTGTAAGCTTTCAAAATCCCAGTTCCAAACATAGACGGTCAAGCCAACAATATCGGATTCGCTAATGCGATATTTCGCGGCAATAGAGTTTACAAGAGAGAATACCTTTTGTGTATTAAAACCAGCACATACTGTAATAAATGCATATTTAATAAAAGTTCTGATTTTATTCTTTAACTCTACATTGTCCTCTTTAGAGTCCGCAAAATGTTTACTTGGCGTATAGGTGAAAGCAGAAGCATTACCGATAACACCTAATGTTTTTTGAGTGAACAATAGCAACCGTTCTTTCCAAGAACAAGATGGAATGCCATCTACAGGGAAGATATCGATAAAAGCATGGTATTTTCTATATTTTTCTTTCAATGTATGCTCGTACAGAATTGTTTCTGTGTCACCAACGCGGCCAAAGGACATATGCCAGTTTGGATTATTCTCCAAGGAGTCCGCATGATAACGAGGGTTAGAGCCATTGTATAGTTTGAAGAACCGCTCGTATTCCTCTCTCGGCATAGCTATATCTATATCATCATCCCAAGGAATGAAACCTTTATGACGGATGGCGCCTAGCAAGGTACCACCGCATAAAAAGTACTTAATATCGTGCTCCTCGCAGAACTTAGCTACGTCTTTTAAAATATTGAGCTCTACTTCTTTCAGTTCTTCTATGGTTAATTCTTTTACGATTAAATCTTTCATTACATCATTCCATTTTCTTTAAGATATTGATTGTATAAAGAAATAAACTGACTATTTTCCTTAGAATCATTAGACATGGGCGTAATCATGATGGTGTTGTGGAACAAGCAATAATGTGTAGGCAATTTATCTGCTGCCTCTGTAAACACATTGAGTAGGGCCACTCTAATATCTACCAAAGAAGTATCTATCTCTTTTAAAGCATCCATAATGGATACGACGGATCCGCCAGTATCTACGGAATCGTCAACAATTAAGATTTTTTGCGCTTTACGCACTTGTTCAACAACGGCGTCATTAGGGAAGGAAATTTGGCGCTCTTTAATTTTGTTATGAACACCAGAATTTACCTCCATTTTGCGTAGCATAAGCTTCACGGATTTAGGCAATATCTTTAATAGCGGTGCTACGGCAGTCTTTAAACCGCTCGCTTGGCGCTCTGCGTAAACAGGTACGATAGGCACCCCAAGTCGATCACCTAAATGTTTGCCGATTAAGTAACCACCTTTAGCGATAAAGATGATTAAATCCGGCTCATACGATTCTTTAACAAGATCAGCTAGTTCATAGCTTCTTTTTTGTAAGTCGTTTAATGACAATTCGATACAATCCATAAAAATCTCCCCGTTGGATAAACGATAACATCCGGTCTAGAATGGTGAATTTATGGGCTATTGGAATGCAAGGTGAACTAGTGAAAGTAGCGCTTTCTATGGCAGCAATAAAGGCTTCTGGCGTTTCTGGAGCTATATCAGTTTCCATATAGTCCTTGCCGATTTCAATCCACGTGTGGATATCGCCGCCGATAACCTTGCGCAAATTATATTTTTCCGCTATTTCATTTTGTTTTACATCATAGTCGGTGCTAATATTTCGACCATTGTGAACCTCGATACAGTCAATTTGAGACTGTAACTTTTCAATGTATGGTTCTTTCAAAACGGTTTTATATCGTTTCTCATCATAAGGGTGTGGAACGTAGACAATACCGCCTTGTCGCTTGATTTCAGCCACCGTTTCCTCCGGTGACATACCGCTATTTATATGTTCGTTAATATACAAACCTATAATTTCCCCAGCCGTAGTCATAACCTCTTCCCCTAAGATGACATGAAGCTTATTCCCTTTTCGTTCACAATACTCTTTAAAGGCCAATGCCCCTTTTAAATTGTTATGCTCTGTAATGGTAATATGCGTAATCCCTTTGTTGAGGCAAAGCATATGAAGCAACCAAAACGGCAACATACTATCATGTGAATATTTAGTGTGAGCATGACAAACTAATTTCATAGAATTCAAGCTCCTTTTACTTAATTATGTTAGCTATAAAATCAGCTACTATCGGACAAGCTTGTCCTTTTTCATATGTACCTAAACGCTCTTGATGAGCATGTAATCTTTCTAAGTATTTTTCTTTATCGTACTCTTTGATGAGCAAGCCTAATGCTTCATTAGTCAATGCAAATGGATATGGCCACTCCTCAAGTGGTGTACAGTAATTCGTAACAGACTCATACTCCACCTTATCAGGCGTATAGAGGAAACAAGGTCGTTCTAAGAGACCAAAATCCCATACGGAGCTAGAGTAATCCGTAACGAGCACGTCTGCTACGAGCAATACCTCTTGCATATCGTCGTGACTAGATACATTGATTACGTAATCAGGGATATTACTATCATTTTCCAAATAGTAATGACCGCGATACAAGATTTTCCACTCCCCGCCAAACTTGTCTTCCAAGTTCTGTTTCAACGCAGGAAAATCGATGTCGTACGTACTGCTACCTTGGAACTCACGGTACGTAGGCGCATACAATACATAGTTGTACTTTGGATCTAGTTTCATCTTTGAAAGTATATCCAAACGCTTAGTATCCATAGTTGCACTATCTACGAAGAATATATCATCTCGTGGCAAGCCAGAGTCGATAAATTGTTCTTCTTTTGCATCAAAGGCTTGTGCTGCATAGTACGTAAAGAGCTTACAAGAGGATAGGAAGTAGTTAAATTTATGTGTCATATGGTAACGCACGCGCCCCATCCAGTTCCAATCTAACAACATGCCCCATTTCTTATAAGCACCGCCCCCATGCCACGTATTGATATACACTTGATTACTAGTAGTCGGCAAAAAGGCTTCTAATAGGTCATTGAAAACGATGACCTGAGAGGACAAATAATAGTAAAAGTACTGTAGTGAGCCTTGTTTTACAGTGATAATGCCTTGTCGGCGTAACTCATCATAAGGCTCAGGATTTTTGAAAGACCATATGATTTCGTACGTATCATCGTTCTTGATGTACTCACTAATATATTTAGGGCTACAAGTGTAGCCTCGACCTTCGTAAGCTCTAAAGAGAATGCGGTTCTTCTTTACAGGAATAAAGAAGGCAATCCCTCGAAAGACAGTTCTTGCCGCTACTTGGGCGCATAAGCCACCAAAGTTAATGGCTAGATAAACTGCTTTCACCTTGCGAAGTTTATTCTTTATCTCTCGTAGATTCATGGTTATACTACTTATCTAGTTCCAATAAATGTTCTACAAATAGTTTCATATATTTAACATCCCCAGTAGTTACGCGGATATAGCCTTTAAGGATGTCATAACCAGATGTTTTGATAGAAATCTTTTTCTCTGTAAGTAAGCGCTCAGCCACTGTTTCAGCGTCTGTTTTAGCCTTAATTGTCACGTAGTTACCACCTTGGAATACGTATTCGTAGCCTGCCTTATCTAGCTCAGCCATGAGGTACTCACGACCTTCTAACTCCGTAGCGATAAGCTTTTGAGTAAGCTCTTTATTGTTGATAAGCTCGTTAGCAAACAACAAAGCAATAGAGTTTGTATCAAAAGTCGGTCTCGCATTGTTGATCATTTTAATAATCTTAGCGGAAGATACGGCATAGCCGATACGACATGCAGCAATGGAGAATAATTTAGAGAACGTACGCGTTACGATGATGTGATCGTATTCTTTCAACAATGGCATCTGTGTACCTTCGTAGAAGTAATGATACGCTTCATCGATGATTAAGAGAGAACCAGTAGCCTTTGTTTTTTCTGCTACGAGGCGGAACTCTTCATCAGTGTAAGGACGACCTACAGGGTTGTTAGGATTCAACATGGACACGATGCTTGTGTTTTCATCGATACACTCTAGCAAGCGATTCAAGTCGATATCAAAATCCTTCGTTACATCTACCTTTTTATGGTTTAAACCGTACATATTCGCATATACACCGTACATTTCAAAGGTTGGAAATACGCTAACAAAGTTAGAACCTGGTTTGCCAAAAGCTTCAAAGATATATTTCAACGCCATTTCAGAACCATCTGTAATAGCAATATTATCTGCGGATACACCGTGGAATGTAGCCAAAGAATTAATGAGAGGATCTTTATCGGGATACGTAGAGAAGAACTCTGGCGTCATTTTACTTTTAACAGATTCAACCACCTCTAGTGGTAAGCCACCAGGGTTTTCATTCATATCTAAGCGCAAAATACCTTCCCGGTTACCACCTGGGTATTTACGTTCCAATTGTTCAATTAATGGATTAATGTACATAGTGCCATCTCCTGCTATCTATTAATGTAATGGGATTTCTCATGTAAGAAAAATATATTTATTGAGTGAATATGTAGCACCATAGTTACGTTAAAAAATCGTCCTTATAAGCTACTTCTTGTAAGTTACTTAGAATACAACTTTATTGGCTACGTTAAATTGATTGATCATCTTCGTAATCGCTCTAATTTCCTCAATTGTTAAGAGGATGGAGTTTTTCTTATTCAAGATGCACTGAATAAACTCAGCAATTTCATAGCGCAAGCCTTCGCCATCAAATTTGTAGAAATACTTGCGGTTCATATTAAGATCTTCAAAGCGAACTTCAAAGTATTCTGTTTTCCACCATGGCGCAGGAACGTAGATATATCCTTTATCACCGGAGATAATCATGTCCCCTTCGCTCTTACCGCTGATAGCTACATTGGAGGTAGCCACTGCATGTTCATAAGAAACTAGAATCTTAGTGAACATATCAAGACCCTTATCGTCGTTGCGACTAAAGAATTGAATGTCTTTATAATCTAGGCCTAAGAACTTAACAAAAGCTAAGAATGGATAGGATGCTAATGCGTTTACACTGCCCCCATCAACTAAACGAATTTGTTCTGCCAATTGTTTTCCTAAAATTTGAGTAAAGTTGGCATCTACGCTTAAGATATTGCCGATGATCCCGCTCTTAGCCAAGGCAATCAATTTACCAAAGGCTGGCGTATACGCTGTTTTCAAACCTTCCATGAAGATGCAACCATTAGCATCTGCCAAATCTGTAATCTCTTGAAGTTGCTCATCTGTTACGAGGATTGGGAACTCCACAAGAACATGCTTTTTATGTTTCAAAGCATCCATAATCGCTTGGAATTGATATTTTGGCTCCACTACGATGTATACCGCATCAACAGCATTGTAGAACTCTTCTTGATCTTTGTAGACCTTGAGCTCATAGTCCTCTACGAGTTGGTCTAAATTATGAGGCTCATTTTCGACGTAAACGGCACCAGTATCCATACCAGATACATATTTAGACTCTTCTAAGAAGCGCGCCGTTACTTGTTCAACACCGTGACAGCCTAATTTAATAGTATTTGTATTTCTAATTTCTGTACTAGAAATACCTTTCGTTCTATCTAAGTAAATCACTTCGCAGTATTCATTGAGATAGTCAAAGTGGCCCTTCCAGTCAGAACCTACTGTAAAGATATCAACGTCGTATTTCTTGATATCATCGATTTTTTGACCGAAATATTCTTCGATAATAATTTCGTCAGCAAAACCTGTTTCTTCAACATTCTTAATGCGAGTCATCAAGGAGTCACGAACATTTAACTTGCCTCTATTTTTATCAAAGTCACCTGATGTAACCCCAACGATCAAGTAATCCCCTAATGCTTTTGCATTTTTTAAGAGATTATAATGGCCTTCATGAAATAAATCATAAGTACCGTATGTAATAACCTTTTTCATGTTTACACCTATATATTAATACGCACCTTTACCCTTAAGAACTGCTAACACAGTTTTCACTAGATACACAATATCAATCCATACGGACCAGTTGTGTACATACCAAGAGTCCATAAGAACTCGTTCTTCATAGGTCGTATCACTACGACCACTTACTTGCCATACGCCAGTAATCCCTGGTGGTACGAGGTAGAAGTCGTTAATATATTCGCCATATTTTTCAACTTCTGCACGCACGATAGGTCTTGGCCCTACAAGGCTCATATCGCCAATCAATACGTTCCACAATTGTGGCAATTCATCAAGACTTGTTTTACGAAGGAATTTACCGATTTTTGTTACACGAGGATCATCTTTTAATTTGAAATCACGTTCCCATTCTTCACGAGCTGCAGGATTTTCTTTCAAATAGATTTCCAACGCCTCTTGTGCATTAGGTACCATGGAACGGAATTTATAACAAGGGAATTCCTTACCCCCTTGGCCTACACGTTTATGACCAAATACGATAGGACCTGGAGAGTCTAAGTAAATTAAAATGGCTACGATAGCTATTACAGGCAAAATCAAAATGCCACCAATTACTGTAGCTGTAATATCAAAGATTCGTTTAAAGAGACGATTGCGTCGTTGAGCAAGATTATTTTTAACCTCTAAAATCAAGGTTTGTTCATTCATTAAGCCACGGGCTTGAATATTAGCTGCAGGAATACCGAACAACTCAGGTACAAAGGTTACCTTTTCTACGAGGATTTGCAACTTGTTAATCAAGGTTACTAATTTATGAGGTTCCAAACCTGGCGCACATACGAGAACATTTGGAATATTATATTTCTTGATTACCGCTTCTGCATCGCTAAACTTGCCAAGACATTCATATTTATTAGCCAACACATCGGATTTAGGATTGTCATCTACAAAGCCTACAATTTTGTACATCGCAAGCGGCATGTTGCTGAAATGAATATCTACGAGCTCTGCTGTTTTGCCGGCCCCTACAAGCAGTACAGGAATGGCTAACACGTTCAATTTGATAAGCGTGCGAGCCAAGATATAACGGAATACAATAATGTAGAATAATATAAACCCATAAGATAAAATCACGAACAAGCGGGATACATTATTTAAAATATGACCTGCGTACATTAAAACGATAGACAATACGATGCCAATAGTAATACTGCGGAAGATGATTTTTATCTTTTCCCAGTAGGATGTATCGATTTTATAACCATGGTTCAAGAAGAGAACTGTTATAAAAACAAGAGGTGTTATAATATAGCCATACCAATGATCGATATGCAATACCATGTCACTTTCACTAAATGGTAAAAGCAACCGCAAATTATAGGCGGATACTATACCGCAAATAACAGAAATGTAATCGACAATTACCATTAATGTTTTAACGATGACATTAGAATTAACGTATGTATTTTTCATATATACCCCCTCATAACTAATAAACTAGTTATTTAAATTGATACTAACTTCCCATTTTTAATACATCAAATATGTATCATATGGATTCATTACAAGAGGTTACAATTAATGAAAAAAACAATTAGCACAGTAATCATTCTCTTGATTATTGCTTTTATTTGGAGTAATTCGTATCAAGCTAAGTCTGACTCCGTTCAACTCAGCATGTTCTTTACTACAAATATACAACCCCTATTAATCAAACTTGGATTCCATCCAAATGTAAAAGTTATGGATACCTATGTGCGTAAACTAGCTCACCTTACAGAGTTTATGGCTCTCGGTGCAGTTATTTACTACACATTCAATCAAGTTTTCAAAACACATATAGCAAAAAAAAGTATCCTACTGGCAATCTGCATCGCTTCATTAGATGAAGTCATTCAGATTTATACACCAGGTAGGACAGCAACTGTTGCCGATGTTTTGCTTGATACAACGGGCTCTATGATTGGTATTCTGATCATGAAGGGCCTTCTCAAACTATTTCACTAAGCTGCCTATCCTAGAACTAATCTCCCTATTCTAAAATAATATGCTTATTTATTTCTCAATGTTAAACACACTTATATCTGTCAGCTTTAATTCACGATAAATTTCATTATTTATACTTATAAAAAAAAGGTCATTTTCTCAACACAACATCAAGAAAACAACCTTCTTCCTTTATATAATGATAATAAACTCTCTTAATTACATTATATTAATTTTACCATATTCTCATGTAGTTTTCATATAAACTATTTATAAAATGTTACATTTTTTACCCATCAAATAGCTTATATATTGGCACCTCTAATAATACAGGTCAATACTATAAATTTTGTATTATTAATGCTCTAACCAACCACGGAATTTATGAGATGTACCGTCGTTGGAATCTAAATTCTCTAAGTACACATAAGAGTTTTCCATGTCTACTTTAATACCTAAAGATTTCTTCTTAGATTTTGCCATATTAATAGCAAGACCTAATACGTTTACAGTCTTAAAGAAATATTCTGTAGCAGTTAACTCTTCTAAATCATGATTTGCATCTGCGATCATACGCAATTTATAGTATTTAGAATCACCATACATTTTAAAAGTAAAGATGGCTTGTTTAGATGCTGCATCAAAATCAATTTTATACTTTTCAATAGCCCCTTCTAATGTAGTGTGAGCGCTATTAGTAGTAGTGTCTACCACTAGATTCATGATCAAATCCATTGGATTGTTCATCATCATAAATGTAGTACTCATATCTTCTCCCTCAATATTTATCAAATCCGAATTATACTAACCCCAAACATTAGTATTTGATATTCAATAATTTCGATATTGATAGTATACATGATAATTCTAAAATTTCTACACTAAAGTTATAAAATTTTCATTAATTTCTCATCTTTAATAAAATATTCCTGTAAAAAAGACTAATGCTTCAAATGATCACATTCGAGCATTAGTCTTTTATTTTTATCTTATACTATTTAAAACTAATCAATATAAAATTTAAGTAGAAGTTATACTTATCGCCAATAGGCATCTATGTTATTTTAAGTATGGCTTTAGATTTTCTTGAACTTGTACCATATATTGGTCAAGTAATTCATAGCGCTTTCTGTATTGACTACGTTTTTGTGATTTAATTTCTTCAATTGGCTTGCGATATTCTTCTAGTGGAATTTTGTAAAATCTCGGATCTTGTGAAAGTTCGCCACCACTTTCTTCCCATAAAGAATCTAGTTCCGCTACTTTAGCACGATGAATACGTATTAAATGTGTATTCGCATAAAAACCTTCATCAGATACAGCATAGATTGTTTCTACACCGCATTCTTTAGCGATCAATCTAAGTAAATACATGATAAAGTTTTTTGGTCGATAACCAAACATCTTTTTGGTAGCTATTTTTGCATTATCTAAACCATCCTTATAGCCTTGAATCGTACCAATCCACATGGCTTTTTCCCCATTAAAACCTTTACCAAACCGGAAGTTAGCATGATATACACCTTGTGATTCTAGTGTTAGTAATAATGTTAACAAGCCTTCTTTACGTTGCCCTGGGCCATAATAGAGTCGAGCCTTCATATTCAATTCTTCTGATTCCCAAACAATGAACCCGCGCTTAATACGGCTTACATCATCCCAAATATTAGTTTCGTCAACTGAATACATGGATTGAATGGCTTCATCAGTAAATACATTTTGTATATAATCAAAATGATTGATAATAGCCTCTAAACGCTCATCTGCAGTGGATTCTTTAAAGAAAAATATACGCGTCATCAACTCATATAAACCAATTTGACGATGTAGTAATTCTGGATCTGGTTTATAATTAGCAAAATAGTTTTCTAATTTTTTCATATGTTGGCGGCGACCTAAGGAGCGAGCCGTGTGCAATACAACTCGTCTTGTTTCTCTCCAACTGCGCTTACCATATATTTTTCGGCCTTTTGCCCATTGATCTTGTATATATTGAAACACCTTTATCACCTCAAATAACGAATCCCTTAACTAAATCCCCTATCTATACAATATTCATTAAAAGATGATTAACATATGTTAATCATCTTTTTTTTAAACAGCTTTTCTTCATGGTTAATTAACCAAGTTGTTAATAAACTCCAATCTTGTGCTTCTTTAGCATGATTATCTATAGGTCTTATCGGAGTTACTGGTTCAGCTGATGGTTGATTACTTTCACCATAATCAGATCTAACATCCCCCATAAGTGAATCGGCAATCCATTGATATGGAGTCACCAAAGTTTCTGGTTGTTCATCAAACAAAGATGGCGTAATCGAGTAATACTCAAAGCCTTTTGGTGCTATAGCTTCGATAATCGTTGGCATCAAACTCATATGGGTTCCTTTAGAGGTAGTAATCATATTACTATCTAACTCAGGATGTTGCAATAACCCAACGGTACAAAAAGTATCACGCAATGTATAGTCACGATGAATCAATGACGTATTATTTAAAAATCCAAATAGATTAGAATGATCACCAGTAATAATAAATAAACTATCTGGATAAGCCTTTCTCATAGAATCTACAAATGAAAATAGAGCCTTATCACTATACCGATATGTAGCCAGTTCCTTGTTCCGAGTCTTGTTAGAGCGTAAATCCTCACCTACATCAGGCATAACTTTATTAGGATCATAATCGAGTAAAGAATCCTCTATCTTATATGGACTATGATTTGATGTGGTATAGATAAAATGGAAGGTTGGTGTATCAATAGCTTTAATTTGTTGCTCAATATTTTCTAAGAATATATGGTCATAGACGCCAACCCAAGTTTTCGGCGCATCAGGACCACAGAAATTAGATGCGCTTTCTACCCGGTCAAACCCTTGTGCTTTACCAAAATGATTAAAATTACCATATGATGCATTACCACCATACCAATAGATAGTTTGATACCCTAACTGCTTCATTTGATGCGCAAATGATGTAGGAAAGGCTTCATTCCAAAAATGCTCTCGTTCATTGAGTTCTAAACCGGCATCATAAATACCACTCATAAGACTTACAATAGATGGTCTAGAAACATTACCAGCAGGCAAGAAATTTGGAATCTCCACGGTATGAGGATGATTTTTAAAATTCCACAAACCGGGACAAATATTTAGTATCTTGTGTGTCTCATCTAAAGACCACTGAGGAATACTTTCACCCACAATAAAAAAAATATGTTTAGGTTTCTTAATTTTTGGCCCTTTAGCAATTTTTTTGAAAGCATATAAAGGACTATCAAGCTGTTGCCATGTATGTTTATATTCACTGGGAACAATACGATTTATAGCATCATTAATATCCTCTTCCGAAACAGTATATTCAGAGCGTAAAGGGTGTTTATAAACGGTTTCCAACGCACATAGATCTGGTACTGTAGCACGAGCAAAGAAGATATCTTCTTTAACTACTGTAGGAATTGTATCCCATTCTGGTTTATCATCATGAGATAAGGTACCACCATAGCGGAACCAATAAAAACCAACTACAGATAGAGCAACTAATAATATGTTCCACACAATTATCATCCACGTATCTGTTAAATAAGAAGATGGATATGGAATCGATGGTAAGGATAATAAGAATGCTCCCATATACCAAGATAAAATTGCAATGGGCACAAAACCTAATAAAACAAGAGCACCTTTATCTTGATTTAAAAATACATCAATTAAATTGCGCTTTTCTGCATTATTACCATAATGAACCATATAGTTATAGGTATCATGGAAATGCTTATAAAATATCATCTTCCCAGCAAAGGCCGCATAAAGAATACACGAATATATCGTTAATCCAACGATTCGTATTATATCTTCGTATTGATGGTAAGAATCGATTAGTACCGCAGGAATAGTAACGAGTACTAAAGGTACTAAAAATATATAAGCATCAAAGTCCATCCCCCACCAAAACCCATAGCGTAGTGCACCTATTGCAGATTTCCAACGCCCTTTCCAAGTAGGATATGGATTATAGACAACCATAAAAATGATGCGGAATATAGTACCTAATATAGGCGCCCAAAGCATTAGTTTTATATTTTGTTGTAAGGATAAAAAAAATTGCTCACTCATTATACATCCTAAAATTTAAGGACCTTACTTTTATAATATTTAAAGAACGTATAACTATAACTTTCCATTAGACTTGATCAAGTAATATAGTTTTACATACTTAGTTACAGTATACATATAGTGATATAAAGATAAAATAAAGCCAAATTTACCGTCTAAAAAACCTCTTTGTAAAATATAGATTTTAAAGAAGGCCCATTGAGGTCTCAAAATAATGTCTAGCAAAAATGAACAGGATTTACCTTTTTCATAATAATTTGCCGCAGCAGCTGACGTATATTTATTAACTTTATCAAGATACTGTGTCCAATTATCGTAAGTATAATGATATAACTTTCCTTTTAATGTAGCTTTCGGGAACGGACTAATAAATGCTTCATGAACAAAGCCTTCTACAGTAGCTCCTTCTTTTGGCATTAACCGCAATACCTTATCTGGACGCATAGTTCCATGACTAGCCTTATTATGACGGAATAAACTATGACGAGATAACCAATACGCTTTTTGCTCTCCACTATTCACAGCTTTTAGTATTTCATCATTTAATTCTGGAGAAACTCGTTCATCTGCATCAATAAATAAGATCCAATCATATGAAGCTTGGCTAATACCAAAGCGACGCTGCTGAGACCAGTCATTATTTAATGGATGAGGTATAACTACAGCACCTAATGACTCTGCTAGTTCTACAGTTCTATCTGTACTACCATCATCAATCACCAGAATTTCATCAGCGCATTGAATGCTATTAATACAATCTACAATATGTTGTTCTTCATTTCTAGCTAAAATGATAGCCGTAATTGTTGCCATAATACACCTTTATATTTTATATAAATCAAACGAATGATGCGGCTCTTGTTCTTCAATGGATGGCAATTGCATATAATCACCATACATGTGTTTTAAATAGGAATCATATTGTTCAAAAACCTTGAACTGATGTCCTTCAAATTCTACATCGATTAAGTGATTAAACAAATCTGTTTCTATTAATTCTTTTTCAATGGAATCGCCTTCAAAATTCATACCGTATTTTGAGGAATCAAAATCATAACGGTTAAATATTTCATTAGATTTATTCAGAGCCCATTTTGCAAAAGGCTTAAAGAACCAAGTAAATTTCTTGCGTTTCCCTCTAATTCTATATATAGATGAGATATACATGTGTAAGAAACGGCTACACAAAAATATATCTTTCTTCATTTTTTTTATTTCTGCTACATTATCAGGCATACCATTAACGGCAAAAATATCGACAAAGGCACCATATTCCAAAATATATTTATGAGGAAACTCTTTTAGATACGTCTTTTTATTAAAGATCTTTGCCATTCTTGTTACATAAAAGCTATCTAAATCATTAGAGTCCATTATCCCAAACTCATCAGAATTCATATTTTTAATGATGTTCTGTAATTTCTCATAATCTGGTCGTGGCATCAGAATATCAATATCATCATCCCAAGGAATAAAGCCTTTATGTCTAATAGCCCCAATTAATGTACCATAGGCTAATGAATATCTAAGATTATGTTCTCTACAAATTTTATCAATAAAAATTAGAACAGGTAACATTAAGTTTTGTGTATCCCTAATATTTTCTACTAACTCCATTATACTCCCCTATTAATATAGTGACCTATGACTAATATATTATCCTAGTGAATCCTTTACATTATTTGCTAAAAAATCTTTATCGTAATAAATAGCATCATCTACAGTATCAAACTCTAATATACTAGTCTTATCAAATTCTTTTATTTCTAATTTTAGTCTATCTAGATGTTTCATATATAGATATTCCCAAACATGATGATTATATTCATCTATACCTTCTACATCTAGAATAACTTGTCTAAAGTTCTCACTAAATTGTCGATCAAAATAGACAAATCCTAACATAATATGGCCACTAGGTGCTCCTATTGTTACATCATTTATATAGCCCTGTTCATCAGTTGTAACAACCCACTCATCAGTATTATTTTCTACATAGATGGTCGAGTAAAAACCGCGATACTCATAAGCGTTGAACAAGTTTTCTGGGTAGTAATTATCTACAGAGCAAATATAGGTGTTATCTAATTGATCTAATACTAATCGTAAAGATGATACATTATCTTGCGTATCATAGTAGTCATTCACAACAATTTTTACATTATATTTATCTTCTAAATAGAAGAACATCTCTTTTTTATAACCCACCACAATGGTAATATCAGTTATACCAACAGCTTGTAATTGTTTGATTTGTCGCTCTACAAGGACTTCACCTTTAATAATACTAAGCCCTTTTGGACAATAATCACTAATAGGCTTAAAGCGCTTAGATTTACCAGCTGCCAATATAATCGCATTGGTTACTTTATGTTGTTCAATGTAATCATACTGCTTATGATTTACATACTCATTAAATTTATTTCTCGAAATCATATGCTGAAATCAACCCGCTCATTACTATACCTACGCCTAATATAATTTGATGTAAGGTTAAAGTAATATCAAAGAAGAAATAAGAGAATAACGCCGAAAATGCTGTATAACTGATATTTAAAGCCATTGCTCTGCTAGGCCCAATAGTCGCCAAAGCTCGATAATAACAGTAATACGATATTGAACCAAATATTGCAGCTACACCTACGTAAGCAAAACTAGAATCAAAAGCTAAACTTTCACCATTACTCATAAACATAAAATTTAAAACAAAAAGTATGCCATAGGTAATCATAGATAAATTTTGTCTAATACAGATAGCACTTAAATTAGATATTTCACCAGATTTCATGCCATACGAGCACAAAACAGCCTCACTACCCCAAGCACAAGCACATACCAAAGCAAATATAATGCCTAATATACTATTAGTCGTTTGCCCTTCATCAACAAAACCTAAAGCAATAATAAAGGCAATAGCCACAAACAAAGCAATAACTTGATAGGGTTTTCTTTTTTCTTTCAAGAATATATAGGCAAAGAATAAACCCACAGCTGGATAGATGGAACTAATAATAGCCGTCAATGATGGCCCAAGATATTGAACAGCCATAATGTACGAGCACATACCTATAGGCCCACCTAGAAATGATCCAAACCATATGTACTTAGATTTTGCTTTCTTAATATCCTTAATAACAGGTCTAACTTGCCCTGTTACAACAATAGAAGTATTAATTAAAAAGGCACTAACCGTATCATGAATACAGGTTATAAATAAAGGAACTAATAAGGAAATTATAAAATATATGGTGTAATTTGAAAGGTAATAGCCCAATAAACTAGTATCAGCACCCCAAAATATACCTGAAAGAAGAGCATTAAGCATGGCTATCTACCAATTCACGGAATTCTGATATATTTCGTGCCTCATTGAATACAATTTGATAGAAAGTTTTTGCATAATTGTATTGTTGCTGAGCATAAGAACTATTCAATAATTCTTTATCTTGTTTTGCTTCGCACCAATTACTCCATAATAGACCAACCATAGCAATATAGGAGTAAATCTTATACCTCTTTAACGGTGTTACTTGATTCTCAAAATATATGTCGATAATTCGATCTATCTCTTGTCGGTCAAACAAGGAGTAGACAATAAACATAGCCACATCTAAGTCTGGATCTTGCATCGCAGCATATTCAAAATCTATGAGATATACATCTTGATTTTCTGTAACTAAAAAGTTGTCACATACCGCATCAATATGGCACAAAGTCCAATCCTTTACCAAGTTTTCTATGATAGGCTCTAAAGACTCTATATTCTTTTTTGTTTCCTTATAGTCCTCATATTTACTAGCAGTTGGCATTAATGATTCATAATAATTAATTTGCTCAAATACATCAAAATAATGTTCTACTCGATATGATTGATTGTGAAATTCTTTCAATCGCTTTAAACATGCATTAATTTCGTTCCAATCCTTTGGATTAACAGTGTGAGAGTTTTCTATAAATTTTGAAATTTTATAGCCTTTGTCTCTATCAATATACACTACAGGTTCTACAAATTCTTCATCCTTTATGGCTTGATATACTTCAAACTCTTGATGTCTATTGATTATTTTTTCTGTATTAACCCCTGGAACTCTAATGATATATCGTTCATTATTAATGCTAAAGATAAATGAATCATTTGTCATACCTTGTTTCAAAGGTATTAAATGTATATCAGTATTTTTTATATTAAAAACAGACTGAATAATATCCCTAATATTCAATGTATACTACTCCCTATTTTATACATATAAAAATCCTTATTTAATCGTATCCCCGTGCTTAATACGCCATGCCGCTAATTCTCGCATGTTTTTAATCATATCCCCATAGGATTGAGGCATAGACGCACTTTGTTCTAGGACTTTTCCGTTTTTATCTAGGTATAGTCTATGATTAAAGACAAATTCCTCTTGTGTAAACAAGCTTGGTACCATCGCTTCATAGGTTTGACCAGGTCGGCCTATTAATTCCGCCAAGGTTGGAATGATTTGAATGCTCATGCCGAACGCATTAGGCGCAAGCCAATCTTTATGAATGCCGCGACCATAAAAAATAATAGGAATAGTAGATGCCACATTAGGGCCTACTTCACGAGCAAAGTTAAAGCGTTCGCTATGGTCACCTGTAATGACGAAGAGTGCAGAAGGATCTGCTATTTCTTCGCGAGCGATAAAATCACCCATTACGTGGTCTGCGTACCAAATATGGCCCATTTCGTTCAATTGCTTATCGTTTTCTTCGATAGAATCTGGCAAATGCCCTTTTACCTTATTCACATCGTAGCCTTCCTTAGCGACATTGATGCTATACGGTGGATGATTAGAAGTGGTCATGATAACATTGAGAATTTTTTCCCCTCTATGTTGATCCATGTAGGCAGAAATAGCTTTAAATAAATCTTTATCGCCTACACCCCAAGCGTTGCCGTCTTCGCTTGGCATTTCTGAAGCATCGTGGAATTCATCGAAGCCTTGAGATAAAGCAAAGTTCTTAACGTTTTGCCAAGTACTAAAGCCACCATACCAAAATACAGTCTTGTAGCCTAACTTTTTCATAACAGGACCAATACCTAAACCATAAGGCTCTTTGAAACTTTCACCTTCATAGTTAGGATATAACCCCGTGTCAGGCATACCCGTCAACAAACCATTGATGGCCGGCATCGTGCCTGTACCTTGCGCGAGGGCTAGCTGCGTGCTCATCGCTTGAGGGCTGGCAGCATATTTACGACCTTGTTCAACAAGGTACGCACCAGGCTCGTTATATTCAGCGAGGAACGGCCACAAGCCATAGGATTCTCCAAGAACGAGGTTTATGGACTGTGGTTGCTCCGCTAATCGCTGTGTTGTAATGGTTCTGGTGAAAGAACCGTCAAAATTAGTGCCATTAAACTTACCGCCAACGGCAGTGATTTTTTCGTTTAGCTCTTGAGGCGTTAAGTTAATAACCTCAAGCTCAGCCGTCCGTTTAGCAATGCTTTTAACACGATAGAGAGCCTGCACATCGTCGAGGATATTTTCATTCAACAGATTGGAGCTGAGGCGAGCCGCACTTTCCCAGTTGATGGAGTTCGTATAGCTGAAAGCACCACCAAATCTAAAGAATAGACCTAGTACGCCAATAGCGACCGTTAATCCAATGCCCGTCATCCATTGTGTTTTCTTCGTCTTAGGATACCAAGTAGTACAAAGTCGTTGATTATCTGCAGAATCAATATTTTTTAAATCATCAGCATCATCACCATTCCTTAGATCATCAGCGTAGTCACTATATTTCTTCGTGTTCCACGCTAAAAAACGAACTAGGAACCAGCAAAGAGCTGCGCTCAATACAACGGCCCCAATGATGTACATGAGGGCATTATATTCGTTGATCGCTGTATTTACAATGGCGCCGATATCATCGTTTTTACCGTTGATGAGCATCGCATTATAAGAGGAGTTGAAGATTTTATAGAACGGAATGCGTCCCAGAAATAGGAATGTCAACAGTACAGTCGCAATGGAATAAAGGACCTGTTTAATGCGCAAGGACGGCCATTTAGGTACAAAGGTATGCACCAAAGTACCCCCTAAAAAGCCCATTAAACACAAAGAACCGACGGTCTTGAGACTCAATCTAAAGCCTAGCCACAAGGATGTGAGGATATTCTCCATCGTCACAGAAGCTAGTTGTGATTGAAATACTGCAAGAAACA